>Ga0214921_10012246_pt1 | contig 10291 bp, 4 predicted proteins | sample LL1505_MetaG_FD_177992 | JGI IMG/M metagenome (GOLD analysis project Ga0214921, IMG submission 177992) | Freshwater microbial communities from Lake Lanier, Atlanta, Georgia, United States - LL-1505 | ecosystem: Environmental > Aquatic > Freshwater > Lake | place: USA: Georgia | collected 2015-05-28
TACGTCTTTAGATCTGTATACGTCTTTAGATCTGTATACGTCTTTAGATCTGTATATATTTGACATTTGAATAATCAGAATAAAGTGTTGCTCCATAAGGTGAATAAAATCCGTCCTGTCCAGTTTCTATGCCATTTTTGCGAGGATACAATCGGATTCGTATACCCACGGCGGCGACGGTAAATCGACAAATGACTGTCCGATTGTCAAATCCGCCGATCGTTGATCCGGTTGTCCGTAAACGCCCATTTGTTGTAAATAACGATGGATTTGCGCTGATATTGAATGAAAGATCCGCAATACCATTATTTACATCAAATACGTTATACCACACGGTGCCTGATCCGGTTGTTCCAGAAGGAGGTGTATATTCAATAAAGCACTCATAATAATCGGCGTTTCCGTTATAATTTGGGTAATCGAATACTACGACAATACCATTTAAAGGGCCAGAAATCGTGCTTGAACGCGAGACCACTCTCAAAGAGGGTGTAGTGGGAGTATAAGGGTAGATTGATGGATAGACACTACTATTCAAAGGATTCGGCACAGGTGTATTATTCACAAAGGACATATAGGTATAATCGGAAAAGGCGCGTTGTCCATTATATTCATTTACGATGACGGTGCGAATACGAAATTGTATAGGAAGTTCATTCGTTCCAGTTATGTTGGCGAATACCACTTGATATCCGGGAACACCGCCATTTTCAACCGTAGGTATAAAAATCTCGTTGGATATATCTTGCCAATTTCGTAAAAGAGGGTCACTTGCGGAAATATCCCGACGCTCAAGAGTAAAATATTTATAGCGGTAATAGGCTGGAATAATATCTGTCGTATAAAAATTCGGATCATTCGAAAAATCCGGTAAATTCCATTTCAAGGTTACGGTGCCATTATAACCTTGTGCGGATAACGTCAACGGTGCGAGTGGTGTTCGAAATGGTATAATATATGTTCCGTCGGCATACATGTTGCGATAAGGCGCCGGTATAAACTCGATTTCATTTTGAGTATTCACGAAGGTTTGAACTGGCGATACACTAATTTCATATCCGCGCCCAGATTTCAGATATAATTGGGCATTCGGAGGCGATGAATTAATATCCGCGGGTAAGCTTGAAGGAATTGTATACGTAACAATACCATTCACCGGTTCAAGAGTAGGCGTCAATATTGATCTTGAAAATCCGTTTGGTTGAAGTAAAGATATATACTCTTGTGGATATAAATTATCTTGTGTAAACTGGGATGGAATGAGTATATTGATATAATATTGAGGTCTTGATGAATATTTCCATGTAAGGACGACCTTGCCTCCCTCACTTGTAGATACTAATGAATAGCTCATATCTGTAATCGGGTTATTGAAAGAGGTGCCCATGATAAATGACACCTGACTTGGTGCTGAACCATAATTGTTTGTATGATCCGCATCAGGAAAGAAATCGTTAATATTAAATGGCGTCACCGTAAATAAATATTCTTTTCCATTTACAAATGGTGAATAAACATTACTTCTAAGAGTGACAGTAAATTCTGTATTTAAACCCGCATAAGTGCGAACGGGAGCAACACCACCGAGTATGGTCTGGCCGGAATAAAAAATAAACCGATAATCGTTTCTCGAAATATTACTGATAGTGTAATCCAGTTTCAAATAATAGCCGTCGCTGTTATTAGCGTCAATACGATACATCGTTGGTGGTGACATCAATTTCAGCTTTATTAATTTACGAGGCACGATGCCATCCGAGATTACGCCGCCGGTTGTATAGTTGATATATTTATAAAAGGGATTTGTAGGGTCTAATGGTCTAGAAAGCATGTCGAATGTTACGGTATATGTGCCGGAAATATCGAAAATGCCGGAAACATCTCTCGAACGATCGTTACTATTATGTTCAAGGTGTCCACGAATGGAGAGATGAAAAGACGAAGATATATCACTATTCCACAGACCACCGTTTGGATCTTGTGTATAATACCATTTCAGCTGAATATTGGAAAAATCAAAGACATTTTGTGTCAATAATGAACTTTTGTAATTGAATGTAGTAGATGTGTTCGTATAACTCAATATGATATTTTTGGACAAATCGGCGACAGAATTTAAAAAACGGTCGGTTTCGTTGATTGTAATCGGTCGTGGATCAATCACGAATTGCGATATTTCGTTATATAGACTGATTAATCTATTTCTTTCCACCGTAGACAGCGATGAAATACGTTTATAACCCGCATATACTCTACGAAAATCGTCAAATGGATAACCGCGATTCGTTTCTTTATAAAGATTGTCCTCTATGTTATTTTGTATATAACGCGTTTTATTAATGTATTTTATTGATGTAAGGGATCGGACAACTTCTTCATAATCAATAATATAATTTAATATTGGTGAACCGGCATCATCTTGTGGAATTCTCCATGTAAGAATGACTAATCCGTTTCCGATGATAGGTGTTCCGATAAACCGTATCGGAGAATTGGCTGGTCTCGCAAATGGAATACCGGCTAAAGCCGATGAATACGAAGAACGTCCCAATTCATTTACACCGGCCAAACGAAAATAATATTTGTAACCGTTGATGAGAGAGCCTGAAATAGGGCTATTCAAATTCATAGAGGTATTAATATATTGTTGTACTTCAGCTGATTTATATGTATATGTCGTTATCGGTTGATCATATTCGATCTTATCCTGATTTGTTACAATTACATTTATATCATTAAATGTAGTAAAAGATATCAACTCATTCGAGATATCTGGTGTATATTCGAATGAGGTTACCCAACGACCTGAAATATCTATGGCGGTTTGTATTATGAAATATTGTATTTCGTAACCGGTGAATGACGGTTTTTCCCAGTATATATTCACACGATTTGACGTTGTTTCGGATTCGATCGTATATGTATCTCTGCCAAAACTATTTACGCGATTTATAATCGGATTTGGTATCGAACCACAGCGGCGAGTAAAGATGGACGAAAATGCGCTTGAACCGACCATATTATTCGAAGCGACGCGATAGGAATAATAGACGCCATTTGTCAAATTAAAAAATGAATATCTTGGCAATAATTGTGTATAATAGTCACCGATATTGTATATTGTATTCGTAGAAGCATCCGACATATTAGAGTGCTCGATAGTAGTGGGGTCTGGACCAGCAAAACGATAAACTTGATGAGGTGTGAAGGTTTGCGACAACATCTTGACTTGGAATGAGTCTGCTTGTGTATTGAACATTCGGAAATATGCGTTATAACTTGGGTCTGTTATTGTAAGTTGAAATAAAAAGACAAATTGTGTATGAGAATAATCGAATGGCTCTGAAAAAGGTGCGAATTCGGACGCACCGCCGATATCGAATGTTCGTGAAACGATACCAAATGATGAATCCGGTATAGCAGATGTAGCAGCGATCTTCGCGTAATTTGCTGCGTCACTGAAAGAAATATCAAAGAGCATGCGTGTATTATAGGACGCATCGGAAACTTGTGTCAAGAAAGATGAAACTATCACCGTATTATAATTTGCGTCGGTGATGAAAGACGATGTTTTAGAATATGGACGTGAATAACCACGAATACGCATCGTAAATGGAATGTTCAAATTCGCCGATAGATCGGAAGAGACTGGCAAATACGAAATATCGGTGGCGAGTTTCGAGAGATTTGCGGCATAGTTCCAGGAAAACGTCCAAGTTGCTTTACCGAAATCGGTAAGTGGTCGAGTCATTTTCGGCATGTGATACAATATTCCACCGCTGGAGTCATTTCCAAGGAGAGATAACGCATTATGAGATGAAACCGAAAATCCGATACCCGGGTTGGATATACCCTGCCCCAACCGAATTGACGTAAAATCTCTCGAGATTGGAAAACGAAAAGGAGCGATGCGCAAACTTTTGATAATAATACTATATTCGCGTCGGGTAGATGGTGCGTTTGCTGGTGAGTATGTATTATTCGAGATAGTGACACGTCCTGATACGACATCCGTACTTTTTAAATATTTTAGGTTTCGACTCGTCAAACTGGTATCAACGGTTGAAATACTTGGAAATGTGACCACGAATATATCCGTCATTGTTTTATTATTATTCTGTGGCATCGGTCCGAAACAATTGACGAGAGAATCGTAAACTCTCGAAGTGTTGAATATTAAATCGACGCGATTATCACCGATATTTGCGCTGGATTCTTTATAGATAGAAAGCGTCATTGTGGTTGTTGCGACGGTTTCTGGAGTTAGTTCAACGATAGGTCGATCATTATGATATTGCCAGTTTACTTCGATTTCGCCATAATATCCCATGTCAAAATAGTTTGTTATTGTATGTTGCGGCAACGTAGAGGTATTGATATTGAATGATTGATTGGCAAAATTCACATCAATACCGGTAAATTCCCCAGTAGCAGAAATTATTTTTGCGGAGTATGGAACTGGAAGCGCATATGAATAGTAGGATGAATTTACTGGCGATATTGTTTCAATTACTGTGCTAACTGGCGGACCTGGCGTTACAGGCGATATCCTCTCTTCTGTATAAAAGAAATAATTTTTGATCGTGGCTCCATTTTCTTGTGGGATATTCCATGATAGATCGATACGTTTTTGTGTACCCACGCGAACAATACTGGATAAAATGTCGAATGTGGCGATAGCCGAACCAGCAGTATAATTCGTGGATGCGTCTTGAAACGCGCGAATCTGCGCTCTTCCTACTTGTAAAAACGTAATCGTGCGATTGGATAAAGAAATTGTGGTAGGTGTTAAAACTTGATACATAATAACAGTAGGATTATTCGATATTGGATCGATTAGATTAAAAGAACCGTCTTTGATTTCCTTCGAGGATATTATAAAATCGGGAATGACAGTTGTCGCCTTATTTACGGTGAGAACTGCGGTGATTTGAGCGGTAGTATAACCAGTTGTTGCCGTCTGGGTTGCGGTAATCGTGGCTTCTCCTGTGTTTCGTATGATTACTGTTCGAATTCCGGAAATATCAGCAACATATGGATTATTACTGCTGTATGAAAAGGTTGCCTCCGAATTTATATTATTTGATGAAGGATCGGTTAATTGAAATGAAGAATCAACGCCATATGTGCGTGTTGCGATTGAGAAATTTGTTAAGGTAGGTGTAATCAGAGACATCGGTGAACTCACAATCTTGTCGTTTATATGTTATTCGTATTACTATGAAACCTATATACATAATAATAATATTGTTAAACACGCAAATTATTATTATTATTATTATACCGAACAGACGGTTGATTACGATGTTACTTCGCGAACAATAGACGGAATTGTCATCGGACGGACGACTCTAGGAACCGTAATATTTTCATAAATATCGCTGAAAGATAGCCCAACATGTAACTTCACCTTATTTTGTTCATTCGTAAAACCTACTGAATTTTCAGCGTAAATATTCATGACATAACTATTGGTTCTTGTATCCGGGCGTTGTATTACGTTATTATTCAAGCCGGCAACTGTAATTTGAAATGAAACAGACGTATTGTCGTTGTTAAAGACAACGCTATCATTATATTCAAATTGTTGTTGTTGTGAATATTCGGTTTCACTTGGCGCGATATTATAATCAACAATAAAGCGAATAATACCTTCGGTGTTTTGTATATCGGAAGTGCTCCATGTGATTACAACTTTACTTTCAGAGTTCTTGTATTCAACCGATAATAATTTAGAAGGGACTTTACCGATAATAACCGGTCGCGGTAAATACGGGCTATTCGCCGCGATTACCTTCCTCAAACCGATAATTTTACGACGCGCAACATCTTGTGTAACTGCGGCGATACGAAAGACGTATGCTGTGCTATTGAATAGTCCGCGTATTGTAAATGATCGAGCCATAGAATTCGTAAATAGACCAACTGTCGACGACTGTATTTTATCCCATAATGTATCATCCACTAAAATGTTTTTCATGTCTTGAATTGTATTTGAAATCATCGTTAACCCGGATAAGTTGCCTAGAATATTTCCCGCCGGAATATCTGAAATAGTATATAAGTTAAATATTTTGTATTCGATATAATACTGGACGATCGGTGCTTCAGGTTCGATGTTTTCGGGGTCATCCCATGAAAGAGTGATTTCGCTGGTATCGATGGAAGATGTTACATTACGAATTACATCGGATGGAAAGAATGGAACTCCGCGCACACTAGAAAAAGTTCTAGAATAACCGAAACTATTTCTGGAATAGATATGATATTCATATTCAAACCCATTAAAAATGATTTCATATGTATCTTCATAAAATTGACCGATTATATTGTCGAAAACAACAGACGGAGTAGATGAAACAATAACAACACCGTTGACTCGGGAAACATTAAATCTCTCGATGCGATAATCTAATATTGGCAAGCCGCCGGTAACACTTAAGCTTGGAGGACGGGTGTTCCAATCAAAATAGAGACTTACTTTACGATCGCTGCTACTTGCTCTAAAAATAGGAGGAGGATTTGGTAATTTACCAGGAATACATGACACGATCGAGAGATTATTCGTATTGACCTGTGTATATTCACTTGTATCCCCGAGAGCATTTACCACACAATAGCGAACATAATATCGTTTTCCGTTTACAATATTACGACTAATATCAAAGATATATTCAAAATTCGCATTATTTGAACCAACAGTTGTGATGTCATATGCGCGTGTATATTCCGGATAATATGCGGTTTGTGGTGTGTTTACTGTGGTCGGCGGAAAAAACCAGTTATCTTTATCATCTGTATATTGGATACGATAAGACCAACCAGAATAAGCATTTGAACCGGTGCTTCCAGTTCCACCTCCCCGATATTGTTTCCATCGCAAACGTATGAATGAATCGCTTGGGTCTAATGCGACGATGCCGCCGTTATCGGGAATTGAATAAACCGCAAATGTTGGCGCGGTAAAACGAGGAATAAGTGCTCCAGAATTCGCGTCAGTATTTGAATATAAAGCGATATCAAATGACAGATCTGGTGGCTGAGATATTCCGTATATATTGGACGAAAATACCTGAAAACGATAATTGGCGCTTTGAAATCCGATTTCACCGGTTGGTGGCGTGATCTGTTTTCTTATATAGTTTCCTTTGACACCGATTGTATTGATCGCGACTTGTCCAGATAGATCCAATACATATTCATTCGACTGTACACTATATGTAGTTACGTAAGAAACGTCGGTCATTTGACCTCCTCCGTTAAGCCGCGTATACTTCGCTGTAAATGTGAGTGATCGTGCGCCATTCTGTGTAATACCGGGTGTGAATTCTAGTCCAACTTTTTGCGGTGTAATGTCACTTATTCCATCGCCGGTAGTTGTAGAATGAAATGCACGGCGAACGATTTGACACGCTGATGGCGGAGATCCAGGTATGACGCTAATCGTGGGGGAGTGTGGACTTTCACCAAATCGGTTTTTCGCAACTACCCAAAAATCATAAGAGACGCCATTATTGAGATCGTTTATAATAACGGTAGGAAAAAACACCAATTTTTCATTTAATACATGAGTAATCGGCGCACTAGTAAGTTTGTAACGAACAATATACGAATCAACGAGAATTTTATCGGAATTTGGCGGTATCGACCAAGTCAATTGAGCGGAACGAAATAATGGCGTAGCAACAACTGATGTAATACGTTCGGGTGCCCCAAGAGTTGTATAAAGAGGAGTGCAGTCACTTAAATATACAATAGTCGATGCCATCTTACGAATATTACGAATTCTTATAATACTTGTATCGATTATAAGAATAATTTTAGACCGACCGACCGACCGACCGACCGACCGACCGACCGACCGACCGACCGACCGACCGGTTTAATTAATACGTCTAGTGCTAATATCAGCGGATACGATATAGATAGAATTCGCAGTAACAATAATGTATTCGGTGTCGACCTTAAAGATCTTCGCGATCGGACTCGTGTATTCATCCTCACTCTTCACAAGAAGTTTTTCGTTATTTGAACGAACCCCAATTAGGCATGTTTTATCTAATGAGCTAGTCCAGTAATCCAAAATGATTGGCTTATCTTCCAAGATAGCAACCTTTGTAGCATGCTGAAAACAAGCATATGTCGGAACACGACTAATTTGCTGTTGGTTATCAGTGGAGACAAGTGATGTGGATGATGCCGCAGCACCTCCTCCATTTTGTGTTGTGGATGACATAAAAAAATATACTGTATATAGAATACTCAATTTTAAAATCTTTATATTCTTTACGAACGAATGGCGATTCTTTCCTAAAGCTTTATCGGAATATCATGCATTTTGTTATGATGATGATGATTCCAACGTGTCCGGTTGATAATACCGAATATCGGTAATATGTAACCGTTTTTTCCGACTATTTTTACCGCCTTTTTCATTTGACTGCGAAGATGAATCTTGAACGATGCTGGGAATATCACCCATTTGTATTGCTGAATATTCCTTTGTAAGTATTGAACATATGAAACGATAAATCACCATAAGAATTTCTTCATTACATTTCCCTACAATTAGGATACTTCCAGTTCTAAATATCATAAATGAAACTTCGTAATAGACGGAAATCTCCATTGATACCGGTTGTTGTCCTGTTTGTTCGAGAGGAGACTTACTTGGAATGTAATAAAACTTGCTCTGAATACCGGGGTACGAACACGAATCATAATTACAATTCACGCGATACTTGTATTTGAGTAGATGGAAGAGTTTGTCTCTGTCGATATAGAACCCACAGTTGAAATTCGAATTGATGAGTGCGGTTTCACACCGGTCTTGAAGAAAATCCAGATCATCGCCCAAATATGGACGTAATACAGAGACGAGAAGTTGTAATACATGAGTGAGTGCGGCGTCTTCTTGAATGCCAGGTATTTCTAGTTTGCCGGTATTAAATACTTTTACGTGCATTTCTTTGTAGAGTATATCGTCTTCTGGCGCCCTCTCTTCAGGAGGAGCAATACCACCATGAATGCGAAGAATAAGTACAAAGCAGTTGAAGAACGCGCGTTTCTTTTTTACGTTGCCGCCTTGAAGATCTTTTTTACATATGCCGATACTTACTTTACGTTGATCCTTATATGGGATACGTCCATTTGGATTTTCGATATGTTCGATAATGAATTCGTCGTAACAACGGGGTTGTGATTCGAGTTTCTCTTTTATTGACGCGACGAATGTGGGGTCGGTTGTTTGAAACTTGATTTGTTTTTTGATAACACCTTCTTTGCGTTCATAATAATGTTGAACAGGAATATTCCAGAATATATCGTAAATGTTGACCGGTCTATTCAAATACGCGATTTTGGTCTTGGTGGAGATATAAATAGGAGATATGGATGGGTGGAATGATATGTTATCGTGAATCGTTGCGCCGCCACCTCCACCGCTTCCAGAAGAATGTGATGTAGTCGTCGGGTCCAAAAACGAGTAGGTTCGACGCTGCGCTTTTTTTGATATACATGATTTTTTAATAGACGACGATGTTCTAGGACAACTGAGTGAAGATTGAAGAAGATTCGCTTCGCTCGATACTAGTGACGAATTCATCCTCGTGCCCCCAAAAGAGGCAACATAACTAGCGGTGGCGGTGGTGGTGGCGGCGGTGGTGGTGGCGGCGGTGGCGGTGGCGGTGGTGGCGGCGATATTGGAGTCATGTTCATCGTCGTCACATCCACTTGATTCGTCTGCGTTGTCACAGTTCTGTTGACGTGATATTCGAGACATAAATTTGAGCCATTCGTTATCAACAATATCAGACATTTATGTGTTTATGGACCTGATCTATCGTATCTTACGTAATGAATATAGTTTATTTCAATTCTATGTAATAATAAATATAAAATACTTATTGTTTGGTTTTTTTCTTGATTTTGATGGTGCGTTTGGATGTTGTGGAAACAAACGTAGATTCCGTCGATTGGTGTGTCTGGTTATTTGATATAAAATAATCGCGGAATTTGAGTATAAAATAATGGATGATATATTCGGTTCGTATATGATGTAAATGAATGATGTGTTCGATGCTATGAAGTATGTCGGTAGTAACAAACTCATGAGTGCGATGTCGCACAATATAATATAAGAATTGTTTAATAATCGATCGGGGATCCATATAATATGTCGAACTAATCTCTCGAAAGTAGGAAATAATAAGCGAAACGTTGTCGTCATCGTCGTTGTTGTTGTGGTCGCGATGCGTCGTCGTCGTCGTTGTCGTCGTCGGTTTTTTAAATA
>Ga0214921_10012247_pt1 | contig 10289 bp, 11 predicted proteins | sample LL1505_MetaG_FD_177992 | JGI IMG/M metagenome (GOLD analysis project Ga0214921, IMG submission 177992) | Freshwater microbial communities from Lake Lanier, Atlanta, Georgia, United States - LL-1505 | ecosystem: Environmental > Aquatic > Freshwater > Lake | place: USA: Georgia | collected...
AGGACACGTTGCATTGCGACAAACTTCCCGCAGCATATATGCTCTCACACATTGCTCACACCCGCCCAAAAAGGTCGGCCGCGGCCCGAAGGGCCGCCCATGCCCCCGCAGGGGGCATCACCTCATGTTGCAAACCCATCATCATGTAGGGGTTTGTCATCCTTTCCACAATTTTTGCAAGGTTAAATCAATCAAACGAGAGAAATTGAATAAATTGTCTATATCCAAAAAATAAATGTTTGTAATGTATTTGAATTACAAACAGTATTCAAATAAAATGGCAACCGCATTGGACGCCGAAATAATCGCATTAGAAGCAGAACTTGCCGCCCATCGGGCATGATTGTGGACGAATCACAATCTTCCCACAATTTTTGCAAAGTTAAACTCATCAAACGAGAGAAATTCAATAATAATTCATTAAATATGAAATAAATGAATATCTCTCAAACACATGAATCAAAAACCCTAAAAGGTCCAACATATTTGCAAAACCGCAGAGATGTTGCATCAATGACCAACACTTTTCATAAACTTGAAACTTTCATAATTGTCTTGTAGAGGTACCAAATCCATATGTTTTGGCACTGCATAATGTACATTGCTCGCCAGGATTTTTAACTGATGGCTTATCTTCTCCACACCTAATACATTTCAACCCACCGCGTCTTGCACGGGTTCTGCGGGCCTTTGAATGCCTTCTAGATGATTTCCTATGTTTCATAGACCTCTTAATATGCGCCATTTTTTGATGATTTTGGTTATATCTTATATTAATATTTTATTTTGCGAATATCTCTCAAACATAAAATTCAAAAACCCTAAAAGGTTCAACATGTTTGCAAACCAGCAGACATGTTGCATCATTAACCCACCCTTTTCATAAACTTGAATTCATCAAACGAGAGAAATTCGTCAATAATATTTATGCATTTTTCTTGTCTTTCTTTTCGTCGTGCGGCTGCCGCCTGTAGAACCCTTAGAACCCATAGAACCTGTAGAAACCCTAGAAATCCTAGGAAAACTTGCATTATTAATATCGTTCAATACCTTAATGAATTTACGTTGATTACTCCCTCTGTATGCAGTTAGCCAGCGCATCAGGTCTTCTCGTGTCACTCCGGGATTTGTCCTGCTCACCAACTCACGAAAATTTGCAGGCATTCTATCACCGAATAAAACATGCATTGCCCATTTGGTGCAATTCCATTCGGCTGGATTGGAATCTGCTCCAACCCCTCCATATACTTTCGGAGTATGAAAAAATATTAGTCGGTCAACGATTAGTGGTTGCCCCGCAACATCAGCATCTTTGAAATTACCCACAACATCGGATACCCGGTCAAATTCTTCTTGCAGTCTCCCCATTATGGCATCGGTTAGTATTCCAATCCACACGATTCTTGCTTCCGAAAACTGTATCAACGGAATGTCAATTGAATACAACGAACCAACATCTGTGGATGTGTCATAACCATATGCAACTGAATAAAATTGACCACCATATAAGATGTATATGCCCGTGTGCGGTATATTTGTTGCCACCAAAAATACGATTGGCCTGTCTAAAACATTTGGCTCTCTGACTCCTTCAACCAATTCTTCGCGCAATGTTAACCTTGGTTTTGGTTTATAACTGAACGATTTAGCATCCTTGGGACCTCTGTAATTATGATATCTAAAAGTATATTCATCGGGAATGAATGGCACCCGAACCACCGGGCGCACTTGTTCCAGTTTTGCCACCCCCAGCGGTTGCTTAGTTGATAGACTATCAAAAAACTGTCCAGCCATTGTGACCTCCCCGCCATTTTTACGGCCAGTCATCGGATGGTGATGTGCTAATAAAATGCGGGTGTGGTCTGAGCAAAGCCCATGTGCTCCAGGTGTGTTCGGACACTCTTCAATTAAACACTGCGGAGCTTGCATTACAATTTATAATACATGACTAAAATAATTTCAGAAACCCCGTCGCTTCTTTGTTGCGCGCTTCTTTGTTACGCGCTTCTTTGTTGCACGCTTATAACCGCCACGTGAAACTCGTTTCAATAAGTCTATGTGTTCTTTAAGTTTAAAGTCCAATGAGTGTTCCATTGCAGACATTAATTTTGTCAATGCCTCTATTTTTTTATTTTGTTTTTCACTGCATTCTTTTTCTTTTGCTGGAAACGACCTAATTTTATCCGACATCATTTTAAAACAATCGTGCACAGTCATGCCATGAAAATCTAATTTTGGAAACGCCTCCATTATATCTGTCTCAACGCTAGGGTCAACCACCTCCAATAATTCAGCCATATTTCGGTTTCGCAGACGCAGGTTGTGTCTTATTACGTCAGCATGCGCACGAGTTTTGTATCCCTTAGAACCATACCATGAATCTCCGGTTGCACTTGCCAAACTTTTTAATTTGAATAAATCAACGGCCTTGTCGCATTTCATTAAATTCGACACATCTTTCAAAGCAATGTATTCTATAAAAGGGATTAATTTTGCTAATTCATCAACTAGTGCCAACAATGAGTTTCCATTGTTTGCCCCGCATTTGGTCAAAGACTCAATATACACCACAACAAGACCTTCGTGTTTCGGTTCAAATTCCACATCTCCACCATCTCCATGATGTTCTTTATAAAAATTATGTTCAATGAATTGAAGTACTAAACAACCGTGTCTAGTCCTTTTATCGGTTATTTCATATCTGACTCTCAAATAATCGCCAGATTCAGATTCATCTATGGAAAATCCTTCAAATACTTTGCGCACGGCTTTCATTATAATGTTTTTTTGTTCTTCAAATTGCATTATTTTTGTGAATAGACGTGGCATGTCCTTTGTTGGAAAAGTGGTTTCGACCACTTTTTCAAACCCAACTCCAAATATTTTATCAACCGCGTAAACATATACTCTATTACTACCACATGTTACAATAAATTGACGATTGAATGCAACACTTGGCATCGGAAAATGGGGGCCATTAAAAGGTATTGGATTTTTGAAATGATATATCAGGTCTGTAAGGGGGTCGTCGGCGTCACTTTCATCAAATATGTGATAAGATTTAACATCTCCATTGACGAAGCCACACACCATTAGAGGAGTCAGTGGATGGAAAGCAAGAGTAGAAATAGCGGATGTTGTTGATCTCTCCTTTGTAAAACGTGTCATCGTCCAGCCGTCAGAAGTTGCATGTGCTGGTATGTCTTTTTCTATTTTAAATGAAACAATCATACCACTTCGGCTAGATGTTTCACACCCAGCTACCAAAATGTTATCTATTGGAGTAAAAACAAGTGACTTCACAACCATATGCATGTCTACGTCCATCAGTGCTTTCATCTCCTCGAAAAACCATACCATTATGTGTTCACCAAATGTGGCTGCCAAAAATACTCCATCGGGACTGAATGTAATGGATTCAATCTTGTCATATGGTTCATCCTCATCCATAGGAAGTGCAATAGACTTTACTTCCACAGGTTCAACATTGACCTCAAATATCTTGATGAACGAAGATGCCGATTCATGATCTACCCCACCAACTGCAATATACGGCTTGGTTGGATGAAATATGATATAAGATGGGCTAACCATAGTCGCGGTTGCAAACGACTTCAATTCGGGCTCTTCCTCATCCGGATGGTCCAGCATCTTTTGTATATTCCAAAAATTAACTTGTCCTGTTTCACGACATCCTGCTGCCACAAAAGGAAGGGTTTGATGAAAAGCTATACAGTCATAATATAGACCATTTATTAAACGCATTAAACGCATCAATGGCGGTTGGTGCGCATTTATGTGATACAAAAATAGTGCATGATCACTGTCGCAAACTGCTAACAAAGGATAGATTGGATGAATGGCCATGCATGTAAACCATGCGTTGTCGTGTAAATGTATGAATCCTCTTTGAGCAGACGACATACTCATTGATATATATATATTCATTTTAATTTAATCTCTCATAAAAACCCTAAAAGGTTCCACCCAACACCTTATGCACACATCTGAATCCATATTCTGAGAGAAAGTCATCAATAATATTTTTATCTCTTTTTAAAATATAACAAAACCTAAAACCCAATAAAATGGTCAAAATCAAAATGGTAAGAAAACAACACGGTGGAGGCATGCATTCGGAGTATTGCCCGTTGTGTTTATTGTCCTACGAACCGTTGCCTGACATTGAGGAAGAGGATGAGGATGATGAGGAGGAGGAAAAAGAAGAAAATCAGCTCAAGAAGTTAATCAACGTTGATTTGAGTTGGTTAAGAAATGGTTTGGCGTTTGATAGAGACACGAATGAAATTTTACCAGTGGAGGGGGATGACATGTACGGACAATTTCCGATCAAAGGCAGGAAAGGGGACTTATTTACATCCGAGATAACAATCGGAAATGACGGTGATTCGGGATGGGGGCCCGTTTATCACGAGGATTGCATAAAATACATAAGCTCCCAACTGAATCGGCCCGTCACGTATGAAGATGGCATAGAAATATTCAAATTGGTGGAACGCAGGCACGGTCCGTTCCAGGACCAACACTTTGAGTGGGAAAATGCGGTAGAAGAGGAAGGCCCTGCATATTTCATTTCTCCGATGGATCCAAAGGGCAAAGAAACGAGGGAACGGATTGACCATCCGCTTGCTGGGTGGATTTCCAGACAAAAACGGGTTGCCTCCCCCACGGGAAGGAAACAGCTCCAGCGGGAAGAAGCGACGAAAGAGCTTTCGCGCGTTCAGGCAGAATTAAAGCAAGCCATGGACAGGGTGAATGCGCTGAAGCGGGAGGTTTCCATGCGAAAGGCAGCCTTGGCCGGTCTTGCCTCTCCAAAGAAAACTAGGAAAGTGTCTTCCAAGCCATCGCAAGCACAAGCAGCAAAACCAGCAGCAGCAGCACAAGCAAAACCAGCACACTGCCCATCACATAAAACCAAAGAGGAGTGCTCTCAAAATGATTGCGTTTGGGGGAAAACGAATAGATGCAGTAAAAAACGGGGGAAAAACGAATGAACGCCTACCCTTTTGCAAACCTAACGAGAGAAATTCACTTCATTTTATAATATTCGTTCAATATTATAGAATATCTGTATTATCGCTCAAAAAGGCCAACCAAACAATCCCCAACCATGTGTCAACTTGCGGCCATCCTCATGATGCAATCCCAGGCACATGGAAACCATGATTCCAATTCCGAGAGAAAATCAAACAAATAATCAAATAGATCACCCCCATCCACTCACTATTCCTAAGAAGTTTTTAACCGTTTTCGTGATTCTCCTCTTTCTGGTTCTCGTTCTCTTCTTACTGTTTTTCGTGCCTTGCGTCCTCTCATCGCATTCTGTATCTTATGTGCGGACTTGTCTCTGAGATTAAACTGTACATCCAACCTTACCAATGCATAGACTTGTTGGGGGGCACCACGTTGACAATGGTCGGATGAAATCCATGTGCCATACTGATATGCTGTGTGATGAGATGCTATGAACTCAATTTTCTTAATCGGAACGAGCTGATATGCATTATGCCCAGATTGGATGGCACTCCATAACTCAAATAAGGGCACCAAGCCTTGAATCATGCACACACTATTCATAGATAAATATGGGACAGCTTTGTTCACATCGGCATCTAGTGAAAACCTGGGATGTCCGTCTGGGACTGGGTATTCCCTTGTGCATTCATATTTAATATTATTTTTGTCATTCATTTGCATTGCAATATTGACAATGGATGTCACATGATAGGTTCCATTCATTCCTATGACAAACGAATTGGGTTTTTGCAATTCATGCCATATCTTTTTATCTTCAAGATCAAACATATCATATCCGGTTTGACCATATGGTAATTCAATTGAAGCAATGGGGAAAACAACGGGCTGCAATGAATCTGGGTCATACTCCTCATTGTCGGCCAATACACCATCAACAAACAGTGGATTTTCAATCCCATTGTTCCATAGGCCGTTGTATACACTTCCATCGTTGTGTCTCTGTATTCCTGTTCCATGTCTTATACCATTCAACCATTCTCCTTCATATGTGCTTCCATCGGCATGTGTCATTTTACCTTGTCCGTTTATTTCATCATTTTTAAATTCACCTTCATATAAATTGCCATTGGCATATGTCATTTTGCCTTGTCCATGGATTACATCATGATCCCATTCACCTTCATAAATATCATCACCGTCATATGTAATTTTGCCTTGTCCATGTCTTTGATCATTTAACCAATCGCCTTCATAAAATTTGTCATCAGGGTATGTGTATTTTCCCTTCCCATGTTTTTTATCATGCTCCCATTCGCCTTCATACTTGCTTCTATCATTATATGTCCTTATTCCTGTTCCATGTTTTTTATCATCTAACCAGTCGCCTTCATACGTACTTCCATCGTTGTATGTGAATTTTCCCTTCCCATGTTTTTTATCATCTTTAAAATCGCCTTCATACGTGCTTCCATCATTATATGTCATTTTGCCGTGTCCATGTGCAAGATCATCTAACCAATCGCCTTCATAAAATGTGTCATCAGGATATGTGTATTTTCCCTTCCCATGTTTTTTATCATCTAACCAGTCGCCTTCATATGTGCTTCCATCATCAAATGTTACTTTACCACGTCCATGTGCAAGACCATCTTTAAAATCGCCTACATACGTGCTATCGGCCCATTTCATTTTGCCGTGTCCTTGCGGTTGACCATCTTTGTCAACATAACCTTCATATTCACCAAATTCACCCGTTGGGTAATTTATTCTCACGCCGCCATGCTGAACCCGACGTTTCAATGTAGGTTTATTTTTACGGGTGGGTTTATTTTTACGGGTGGGTTTATTTTTACGGGTGGGTTTATTTTTACGGGTGGGTTTATTTTTACGGGTGGGTTTAGTTGCACGGATTGTTTTGCGTTTCCCGTGCTGCATGCTTCATGTATTGCCTGCCTGATGTTTATATATAATGCATTGATAATTTTTTTGAATTCATGCATCCACCTCCAGAATCATGTTTTCTGAGCATTGTTCCAGTTGCAGTATCTTCTGCTTCCGAGCGTAATTGCTCTTGAAATACTGGATGCACGGGTCCGGCGCATCATAAGCAAGATAGTACTTGCTGCGGGTGCCAATCACACGCCGCCCCTGTTCCAGCGCATCTATGCTGACCACCTCGGACGAGGTCTTCTCCTTCACACGCACCGAGCTCGCCCCCACCTCCTCCGACTTGGATGCCATCTCAATGTCCTCGTTGAAATACGAGAGATAATCGGACACAATGTCATCCATGCTGCGTTGCGCCGCCTTCCTTGCTTTATCCAGCGCCTCAATTTGGGCCAGCTCCTTGCGGTAATTGGTGATCAGGATCTTCTGCAGGGTGCCGCGCTGCACGGCCTCGTCGCCCTTGGCCTGTGCCAACTCCACGAGCCAGTCCAGCAGCATGAACACGAACGCCACGTTGTCCCGATCAAATCCCGACACGAACACCAGGTGCTTGCCGCCCTTGATCCGGTTGAGCTCAAAGCGCTTCTTGTTGCAGATGCTGCCGTTCGCCAACATGATGCCGCCCACGGCGTTGGTCTCCTTGCGCAGCACGTCACGCTCAAAATCGGCGGTACTCGCCACGGGATTCGTCGGCAGGTTGTTCTTCGTGTCTAGGAGCACGGTTGTGCCCAGCTCCTTGTGGCGGAAGTGGAAGTCCGTCTTCTCGCTCAGCACGGAACCCACATGCGTGATGGTCCACACCGCATTCATGTGCTTGTCATTGTAGTCCAGCAGCCTGGGGTACAGCTCCTCCTCGTAGTGCTTGCCCTTGGACTTGTCCTCGTACATGTTGTAATACCACTCGTTCTTCGCCTTCAGCACTTGTACCTGCTTTCCTAATTCATCCACACGGGCTGCGCTTGCGCGCTCCACCTCGGTGTTGATGCCCTGGATCAATTTGTCGCAACGGGCACGCTCTAACTCGCACTCCCGGCGGCGCTGCTCCGCCTCACGGCGGTACCCCTCCGCCCTGAGTTCGCCCTTCTTGAACTCCTCCTCGCGCACCGCATGCAGGCGCTCCTTCATGCGATCCAGCTCCTCTTTGAGTTGCGTGGCGGCAAACTCGTCGGCCAATGCGGGGGGCGCTCTTTGATGATGCTGTGACCAGAACTCACGCCCATTCTCGTGCAGGAAGATGCCCATACGCACAATGTGGGCTCGCTCTTCTGGCCCGTATGCGCTTAAATCCGTTTCTGAATTCATTATTCGTTGTTTTTAAAGTGGACGTGTGTTTAAATTCAATTCATATATGCATTGAATTTAAAATATGCACACTATCATTGACACTCATGTGTATTATGACCCCAAATTTCCCAAAGTCAATAAAATGAACTAGGTGCGACGACGATGTGTGCGACGACGACGATGATGGGTTCGGCGATGAATGCGCCTGCGCCTTGTTCCGCCACTAGATTGATGAGCGCCATTAGGTGTATCATATTTACCAACCACTTGAAGGTTTTGCATTAGTTTGGTAATTGTATCATTATCATGAACCAGGGGAAAAAGCGCGTGAGCTTTATTACTTTGTTCAATTCCCCATGGGAAACATGGCCGAGCTAAAATAATGCTTTTTATTTTGCTGTTTCCAAAGTCTTGCATTATTCTTTCACGGTTTGAGAGTGGATCATTCCACATTTTTTCGAAGTTTGTTGCGGGTAGTTTCATCTAATCCTTCAAAAAATGTGTCTTCTTCTTCAGTTGTCCCACCATGTCGTTTTTTTGTGCGAACCATTGGTGATATAGTTTTATAATATGATGCAATATTTTATTTACGCTTCTGTTGTTTTTTCTTGTTTTTGGGTTTTAACTGCGGTGCCGAAACGGTAGTTTCCGGTTCGGTGCATTTGGGTTGCGGCTCCTCTTGCATTGGTTGCGGCTCCTCTTGCATTGGCTGCGGCTCCTCTTGCATTGGCTGCGGCTCCTCTTGCATTGGCTGGGCCTGTTCCTTACGAACCAGTACCATCTCTTCTTCCTGAATCACAATGATGTCTTCTTCTTCTTCTTCTTCTTCTTCTTCTTTTTCTAGTTTTTTAGGCTGAGGGGGGAGAGAATGGACCACCTCAACCTGCCTTGGTTTCACTTCATTCTGCTGATGCAACTTGCCCCACCACTGATTCACTGCAGCCGATGTTCGGGGAACGGGGCGCACGCTGCCAATGGAATGCATCTTGAACAGGAACATGATTTCAAAAATTTATGTATACATTGAACGCTGATTTATTTTTCATTCAAATTACGTGATGCCATCTCTCGTTTCAGCCGTTCTAAATACAGAATAGCGTCCATGAGTTCCTCCTGCATGTGCTGCGCCCACTGCTGCGGGGTCAAGTCCGTGCGGTCCAGGGTGGTCCCGTATTTCAGCTGCCCTGCACGGCTGCGCTCCTGAAACGAACCGATGACGGATAACACCACTGTGTCTGTTTCCATTGCGGCTTCTTGTGACATTTTGTGGTATTTACATAAGTCCACAAGGCAATGCTTTAAATTATTATTGCACGCATGATTTAGATCATGTGCGTGTTGGCAAATATTATGTTTAGACATAGTATAACCCAAAATAATAAAATGGTTTTATCAACTACTAAAAAATGTCAAAGCATACAGTCCATCACCAACAACATTTGCAATTTAGGCGGTGATAAGAAGGGCGGTCTGGTCAACATGCAGGGGCGTAACCCCAATCTTGGCAGCGCCATCACAAACCGTGCACCTTATTGCAACTGCGGCATGCCTCTTGGCTGCATACCTGGTCTTGCTTATTTGAAGGCCAAGAATCTCATGACCATGAACCCACAGTGCAGCGGAGGCGTGCCTCATCGCATGTATCGTGGATGCCGGTCATCTGATTCTGGTTCTGGTCCTGCTTCTGATTCTGGTTCTGGTCCTAGTCTCTTGCAATCCATTGCAACAGAAGGTCCTGCTAATGGTCCTGCTAACACTTATACGTTGAAGGCATCCACCACAATTGCGCTTGGGGACACACTGACAATTCCTTCACCCGCCACTTTAATCATTCCACACGGAATGACACTTACCATCAATGGAACCGTCATTAATAATGGAACCATTACCAACAATGGAACCATCATTAATAATAATAATACCATCATCAACAATGGAATCATCAACAACAACAGCGGGGGCACTATTACCAATATTGGAACCATCAACAACAACAGCGGGGGCACTATTACCAATATTGGAACCATCAACAACAACAGCGGGGGCACTATTACCAATAT
>Ga0214921_10012248_pt1 | contig 10289 bp, 14 predicted proteins | sample LL1505_MetaG_FD_177992 | JGI IMG/M metagenome (GOLD analysis project Ga0214921, IMG submission 177992) | Freshwater microbial communities from Lake Lanier, Atlanta, Georgia, United States - LL-1505 | ecosystem: Environmental > Aquatic > Freshwater > Lake | place: USA: Georgia | collected...
TCCAATCTCGGTTCACCTGGAGAGCTTTGAGCAGCCTCGGAAGGAGTACCTGGTTCCCTTTGACAAGATGGTGAAGGTTCTTGGAGAACATGGATATAAGCTGATTGCAAGCAAGATGTTCGGAGATCACTATGCTGAGCAGAATACAATCCTTCTCACCCAGGAGCACCAGACATTCAGCTTCCTCCACCGAAGCTTCGTGTTTGAGCGAACCGATGAACCTAAGAAGTCTGATCGCCAGGAGGCCGAGATCCCGATTGCCGAGGAGGAGCCGAAGGAGGCACCGAAGGAGGAAGTCAAGGATGAGCGCAGTGAGCAGGAAAAGCCGACTGAGGTCAAGCCTGCCAAGAAGAAGGTTGTGCGAAAGGTCGCCGTGCCTGGAGCTGAGCCAGTGCTGTTCTTTGGAGCGGACGAGGGTAAGGGTGAGTGGCGTATGTTGTCAAACATGTACGAGGCACCCTTCCAAGTGGACTCGATCACATTCCCAACGGTAGAGCATTACTTCCAGTGGGCCAAGGCTAAGCAGTTTGGTGATGGAGGAATCGCAGACAAGATCCTGAAGACCCCTTCGCCCAAGGCAGTCAAGGCTTTGGGAAAGAAGGTCAAGGGTTTCGTCAAGGAGGAGTGGGACAAGACCAAGGATGGCATCATGCGAACGGCAGTCAAGGCAAAGTTTGTCCAGCATCCCGATCTGAAGACGAAGCTGCTTGAGACTGGAACCCGTCCGATTGGTGAGGCATCTGCACGCGACAAGTACTGGGGCATTGGAACCTCTGCGGACACTGCAAAGGCAAATGACCCTGCAAAGTGGCCTGGCAAAAATGTTCTTGGAAAGATCCTTCAGGAGCTGCGGACAGAACTTAAGGAGTAAACGAGTGAATAGTAACAATGAAATATCCAAACATTCTATTCTTCAGACATGAGGAATATGCAGCAATTGATACATTTTTAAGTGTGAATGAGGAGAAGCTAAACTGCAATGTGAATCCAACGTCAGATCCTGACGATGTATTGAAAATGTTTGATAGCAATTATCACATTCTTGTCACCTATGGAAAGACGATCCAAGAATACTATGCAGATATGGACCGGCATGTAGTTGAGCGGTTTCGTCTACGATGGATTCACTTTGATAACATTGACATTGACGCATTTAACAAGGGTGTGAACTATTGTTACATCCACAACGTACTTCTTCCACATGAGAAAACCCGACCGGTCTTTTCTGCATTCACAACTTGCTACAATTCGTATCAGAAGTTCCTTCGGCCATATGTCAGTCTGAAAGCGCAGTCAATGAAGGACTGGGAATGGGTTGTGATGGATGATTCTCCTGATGAAAAGCACTTTGACTTTTTGAAGAAGCTCGTGGGTGGAGATAGTCGTGTTCGTCTCTATCGGCGCTCTTCAAACAGCGGGAACATTGGTAACGTGAAAAATGAGGTAGCTTCCATGTGCAGAGGGAAGTATGTGCTTGAGCTGGATCACGACGATGAGATTCTTCCTGACATGTTTAAGGATGCAGTAAGGGCATTTGAAACAGATCCTGAAGTCGGATTTGTGTATATGGATACCGTTCATCTCTACGAGAACCACACAATCCATTCATATGGTGACCATTTTGGTCTTGGGTATTGTGGATATTATCGCCAGAAGTTTAGAGGTATTTGGGTCAATGTGATCTCATCTCCGAACCTCAACAACATTTCGATGAGTCACATTGTTGGATTACCAAATCATCCGCGTATTTGGAAGCGATCAGTCCTGAATGAGATTGGAAACTATTGCGAATACCTCCCTATTTGCGATGACCAGGAGCTTATTATGCGAACTGTCATGAAGACTAAGGTTGCTCGCGTTCACAAGTTTTCCTATGTCCAGTACATGAATGACGGATGGAACAACTTTTCCTTGATCCGCAACTCTGAGATCAATCGACTGGGTCCTCAATTTATTGTGCCCCAGGGATATCGCGAGTACAAGATTGATGATCGTATGAAGGAGTTAAATGCATTTGAGGTTCCAAATAACTATCCCTGGCAGGAGATGTGGAAGAAACCGAACTTTGAGTACAAGTACTGCAATAGCGTGTTGAACTTTGACTACGACAAGCAGTATTGCATTCTTGGGTACGATGCATTGATGGATAATATAGAGACCATTCGTGCCCTCTATACCAACAATCGTTATGACTTTTTTGTATTGGAAAATGGAATGACAAAAGATGAGTTGTGCGCTCATCTGGATCGACTGGGACTTGACAGGATGAAGTGCTATGCGTTACAGGATTGTACTTGGGAAGAGCTTCGCAAGTATTTCATGTTTGTCTGCAAGAGCACTACTGAGTTTGAGATTGTTGGCGATAAAACTCCTCGTACGACATCGTCGGAGCAACACTTGCCTGAGGAGTCTCAGGAATGTAACGTTGATGTAGCTTCTGAGCCACAATGTGAGTCGCCTGCTCAGGAGTAATTTCCCCACGCTCAATCTTCCGCTTCAGAGCAAGCATCTCAAAAAAGGTCGCATCGGTGCGATCCTCTGCGTGCATCTGAAAAAGTGAGGGATAGTTGAAGTAGAGGACCTGATTGTCCTGCTGGAGCTTCTCCTCGTATTCCTGCTTGTTGTTCTTCAGACGCGCCCACTTCTTCTTTGACGCATCCATATTTCGAACGAGCGCCTGGATCTGTGTCGCAGACAGATCCTCGTCATTAATTCCGCGACGTCCAGCCTCTACCTCCTGTGGTGTAAGTTCTCGTGCAGCCATATTTATACTAAGATCAGTGGCTTTAACTGAGTCATTAATGACGCACATTCCTCATGGGTCGTCATTCCCGTAAGAATAATTTGACCCGTTCGGAACACCTTTGCAATCCACTTGGTTTCTGGAAAGTAGATCTTGACTGCAGGATACACTGCAGGTTCGTATACGGTTGTAACACCTTTGCCACGTAGAGCAGCATAGAGTGTATCCCTAGATAAGTTTGTATTCCCAACGAGCTTCGTCTTGTAGTTCATCAGGACCACACGACGAATCTCCGTCCATTCTCCAGAAACTGCTTCAGGGCACGTTGTTGTGATGTGTTCTTTAAGAAGCTTGGTAACATGTCGGTCATACTTTTCATCCAGAACGCCCGTGATGTGGAATACGCCGTTTTGAAAGATCTTGATCGTAATCTCCTTTCGAAGAAGACTTCCATCGCCATCAGACATTACAACTAGAGTGATTGAGTTATGTCCAAATCCTGTTGTTCGCTTTGGTGGTGTAGTCTTTGCTCGTCGTTTGATTAGATCTCGCTTTGAAGATCCTCGTTTGACGACTCCTTGCTTTTCAATTTTAATGATATCCGTCGTAAGGGGCAGAGTGTTTGCGAGAGTATCAGTGTTAAGCTTTACTCCCATCGTGTACAGCACGACCATCGTTGTTAGTGTTGGGTTCTCCATGATGCTTCCTGGTTGTGTAGACCCAATCGATTTCGTTTTTCCAGGCCTGAGAGAAGGAGAGAGGAAATCGTGAAACAACGATGCAGTGAAAATTGCGTAATGCCTTGCGAAGTATGACTTCCTCCATCGGAGTGAGCATCCATCCTTCTAGGTAGCCAAGCCAAATTGTTCCTCCCTTTTGATGAGATACAATTGACCTAATTGCATCAACAAATCCGTCCTCTAACGAAAGACGAGACATGTCATAGCAGTCTTCTGGTTTGGGAATTGGATATGTATAGACGGACAACATTATTAGAATAATAGGAGCATGTTTAAGCGCTAGGATCGGCCGTATGAGGCCATTGGATATTGCTCTTCAGTCCTGATGCCTGAGCAACAGTAAGACGGCAATTACACCCAGAAGCAAGCTGGGACTTGCGGATAGCACCGCATGTCAGACAGGTATTGTATCCCTTCTCTCCAAGCTGCCTGGCATTGTAGATCGCACCAAAGCCAGTCGGGTCAGCCGCCATCTTGTCATTGATTTCAGGAAGAGCTGTCGTCGACAGACACGGCATGGTGTTCGTGATCTGAGAGGCCTTTGCATTCCTGGGAAGTTCAGCCTGAGCAAGTGCTTGACCGGCTGCATACTCTGTGTACATCGGAGCGTCCTGAACATTGTGCCCGCCGCCGTGGAGATATCCGGACGGATTACGGGTTGACGGGGTGTTCAGAACTAGAGCACAAGCAGTCTTTGCAACAGCCGTCTCCAGATTACCTGAGGCAGCCAGACGCTTCACAATCTCGGTCTGGTGTCCTGCGTCACGATGAGGACGCGTATCTGTGATCGTGACCATTCGTTGCTTGTATCGTCCAAGGTATTCACTATAAGACGACATTTACTCTTAATTAGTAGGTAAAAAAGAATGGAGCGGGTGAAACTCACGATTCGAATTCCCCGTATCCAAATGTGTTCAAATGAACACTGCTTTAATTTTTCAAGATATATCTATTGCCTCCGTTGTTATTCAGAAGACTATAGCCTAGACATTCGGGTGTGTGAAGAAATGACGCCTACAGCACTCCCGAGTAAGCCCAAGGTCATTCATAGCCCGCCCCTCAGCAGTGATGGTAGTCGTCTTCGTAAGATATACTAAGTCGTCTTTCTCGGGGCGCCCGTCCTGCTTACGATACTTGGCAACCATGTCGAGGAACGTCTTCCATTTGCCGGCGATAGGGAGATTACACGTAAAACATCTGATCGGAATTGGAAAATCCATTATACTTGTATATTGTGTTGAGCGGAATACTTCCATTTTGAACTTATTTTCACACTATAACATCAATAGAAATAGGAAAATATGCAAAGGGGTAGATCGCCTGTTGATCCGTGGGAAAGAATACTAACGCATGTAGTTAAACATGAAGAAAGTAAGTGTTGGGAATGGAATGGATTCAAGAATAAGTTAGGATATGGTCTTTTTTGGTTAAATAACAAACAATATAGGGTTCATAAATTTTCACTGGAAAAGAAACTAGATAGGAAACTTCAGACAGATGAAGTAACACGACATATGTGCCACAATCCCTGTTGCTGTAATCCAGATCATTTAGAAGTAGGTACTCAGCAAGATAACATCAATGACAAGATACTTGCTGGAAGGCAGTCTAAAGGTGAAAAGAATGGAGCATCTAAACTAACGGATGGCCAGATTTCTGAAATACGTGCTTATCAAGGTATGTATACAAGATCAGAACTTGCAGATATGTATAATGTTCATACCGTGCATATTTCACGGATACACAATAATAGGACACGATACTGGGATTAAATCTTGTCTGCCCGAAGAACAATGAGGATTCCCCAGAAGTGGCTGCTTGTTTTACTTGTTCTCGCCGTCGTCCTTGCATTTGCGTATATTACTCTGACCCCGAATCGTCTGCAGCAAAAGGTCGATTCTGACATTGCTAAGGTCAATTCTCGGTTTACGCCGTCCGAGTCAATTGATCTGTCCATGGCAATGAAGATTCTGACCCATGACCCGCCGCAGATGCTGAACCCGCCTGAGAAAGTCCCGCCGCTGCTGATGTATCCTCCATCTGCCGAGGATCTTGCGAAGTTGTCTGGCGAGTAAGTAAATGAGCACATTCAAAAAGTGGTTACTTATTGTGATCGTGGCCATTGCGTTACTCCACACGATTGGTGGTGGATTTTCTGATATGTTTGGATTGCCCTTCTTTAGTGCCGCCCACGGCTGGAATGAGGGGCTGATTTATATGCTACTTGCACTCGTGGTTGCAATTGCACTCAAGTAACTACATGATTTCCATCTCCTGAGCACTCCAAAACTCTGATGTATTATTCGGAAGCTGTCGCCTGATGATAAATGGCAGCTTTCGATCTGCCACTTCCTTCTTGGCAACTGACCACACAAACATGGGGTCAGATGTCTTCATTCCCTTCAAATCGATAAGCGGCTTTGCTCCCTGTGCCAGTTGTTCAGCACGGATAGCAATAAGCTTGGTATATTCATACTTGGTAAAGAACGGACGAGTAATACGAGGCTGCTTAATCATTTCGGCAACATCTTTGCGAAAGACAGGCTTAACTTCAGGATGTAGGTCAGTCATTTTGTCTTACTCTTGGTTAGGACTTCTTTTGTCCGTTTTAGACAAATGCCTGTTCTACCTACACAACCTTCGGATCTTACACGACTTGCACGTATTGTTGCAACGTATACACCTGACCCCGAGAAGAAGTCAAGGACGTTTGTGGCGCCGGTCAAATATGATATTGGACCTATTGCCAAGGCAGAATTTCCAGGAAGGGGAAGTGTCCTTACGCCGCCAACTTGGTTGTCGCCCGCATTTGCCGGTGGGCGTATTTTCCTCAAGTAATCACAAATGCCTAACCTCTCGGCTTCAGACTACACCGCTTTTATTAAGATGCAGGCTGCGTCGCAGTCCTATCGTAATGGGGCTATTCCTAAAAAGATTCAGACCAGTGACCAGGTCGTCCCCACTCAGTCAATCATGAACGCCACTCTTCTTGCGAGTCAGGCAGCGGCAATTGTGACCCCGCGAAATGCATCTGTTGTCGCTGTCAATGGTGTGATTCCTCGCGTTCGCCCTTATACTGGCAAGGGTAACGTGAATCAGCCCAAGGCTCTTTCGACCGTTCACAACTCTACAAGCACTACGTTGAGTTCTGGGCCATTCCAGCAGCTTGGTGGTCTTCCCCTGACTGCTGCGAAGTCTGACGGCGTCTATGCACCCGTTGCTCACCTTGCTCGCGTTGATACAAAGGCAACTGGCGCCTACAAGGCAGTTCGCCAGCCTGTTTAAGGACACGTCCCAAAGTGGGCCTACGGACCACGTGCAGTCTGCTTCCACGTAGCATCACAGACAGCACACTGATACATCCACACAACATTTTTAGCATCAAGCTTGATGCCGACAATGTTAGACTCCTTACCCTTTGTAGGGCAGGTTAGATTCGGACACTTCATGTTGGTAAACCGAGGCAGTGTAGGGTCGTGCTTCAGGTATGGGTTGATTGAGTACTGAATTGAGGTATCTTGCAGAAGATCGTGATCGTAGACCACGGGATTCTCCTTGGTAATCGGCTCCTCGTACTCACACTGCCGACACTTGAGAAAGGCTGACCCATCTCGCTCTTCAATGTTGTACATCATGTTATCGCACTTGATACAAAACTTCATTCTGTACTTAGGTCTCCTTGTACTAAAGGGCTTCCATTTTTTATCAACCCTACCCGCGTTCAAAATGAATGGCTGGCCGCAAAGTAATCCCCTGTAATTATCACAGGATGCCGTTGACAAAATTGGACCTATTCCTAAATGGTGACCCAGATTCGCCTAGCGACACCAAGAAGGCGGGTTACAAGGTAACCGACAAAAGTCCTTTTAATCTATGGTCTTTCGACAACCGGGAAAAGTGGAATGTTCCCGAAGACTCTATGGATGAATTCCGCAAGCTTTATTGCGCCGATCTTAAAAACTCAGTTCCGAGGTATCTCACTGAGAAGAACACTGCAGTAGGTCAGCTTCGTATTGATCTTGATATCAAGTTTGACGGACGCGTAGATGAACACAAGCACACACAGGATCAGGTTCTGAAGTTCATTCAGGTGTACATGGCAGAGATTAAGAAGTACCTCGTTATCAAGGACAATGTTGAGATCTATGTTCTCGAGAAGGACAGCCCGACATTTGATCCAGTGAAGAAGGTATCTAGCTCTGGTGTTCACATTCAGGTCCCTGCTTTGAAGACCCGTGCCGGTGTTGAGCAGGCTACTCGTAGGTCTATTCTGCACCAGCACAAGATGGAGGAGTGCTTTGAGGGTCTTGAGTTTCGTGGAACATGGGACGATGTCTATGACAAGCAGCCTCTGACTCACACAAACAACTGGACTCTGCTCGGATCCAAGAAGAAGGATGGTATGCCCTATCAGATCCGTTATATCGTTGACTGGGACTACGAGACCGGTGAGGTTAGCACGGAAGACTATGTACCCGTTCCGATCACGCCGGATCTGATGAAGCTCTTATCCGTCCGCTCTCCGTCGAGCGAGGAGACTTCGATGACTGAGTTTGGTCAGCAGAACATCCATGTTCAGGCGGAACGAGAGGTTGTCCAGATCTCTGGTGGCCGTGCTACATCTGCGGGTCGTGGTCGTCAAGCTACTCGTGGAGAGGAAGCCCCGTCTCGTGGAAGCTCTCCTGGTCGCAACTATGTTCCTCCTCTGACTGAAGCGATGCTGAAGTACTATGAGAGTCACATCAATAACCTTGCAGAGTTTCGATACACTGCATATCCAGATTGGATCAATGTTGGTCAGTGCCTCAAGAACATCCATCCGGATCTAGTTGACCTTTGGTTTGACTTCAGTTCTAAGGTAGGTGATGCGTACAATCAGCGTGAGGCTCTGAACAAGTGGAACTCCTTTGGGTTCCGAATGGATGGTCCTAAGTTGAGTGTTGGATCTCTGCGCAACTGGTCACGAACGGACAACCTTACTGGCTTTCTGGAAGCCGAGAAGCTGAACATCGATCGCCTGATTGAGGAGTCTGCGCTGACAGCTACAGAGAATGATGTGGCACATGTGGTTGCTGCAATGTTTGGTGACGAGTTCAAGTGCGCTCGTTATGGAACTAACTGCTGGTACCAGTTCATCGGAAACGGATGGCGCGAGACAGACGGAGGAATTGCCCTCCGGTGCCGCCTCTCACAGGACGTCTCTAAGATCTACCTGGAGAAGGAGATGGCAGAGTTCGTGACCATCAGGAACTTGGGAACCTGTGAACACAAACAACCCGATCCTGAGTGCCCCGTCTGCAATGCAGAGAGCCGTAAGAAGTCGTTCTCGAACATGCGCCTGAAGCTCAAGAAGACAAATTTCAAGTCAGACGTCATGAAGGAGTGTCGTGAGCTCTTCCTGGACGAGTCCTTTGCAAACAAGCTGGATGAGAACAAGAACCTGATCGGGTTCAACAATGGTGTGTTCGACACGATGACGATGGAGTTCCGACAGGGACAACCGGAGGACTACGTCAGCTTCTCCACGAAGCTCGATTATGACCCGAACAAGCCCCACACGGCCTTCGAGTGCTGGTCGGAGGTTGACAAGTTCATACGAGAGGTTCTCCCTGACCAGGCGGTTCGCAACTACTTTGTCCGTCACCTCAGCACCTGCCTCTCCGGTGGTAATGAGGCTCAGAAGTTCCATATTCTGACAGGCTCTGGATCCAATGGCAAGTCGATGTTGATGAATCTGATGTCGACTGCGATGGGAGATTACACGTGCAAAGCACCGATCTCGCTGCTGACTCAGGGACGTAACAAGTCTGCTGCTGCCGCTCCCGAGCTGGTCCGTATGAAGGGCCGTCGTTTCGTGACCATGCAGGAGCCTGATGAGGAGGTGCCCCTGAACACAGGCCTGATGAAGGAGCTTGCTTCTTGCGAGAAGATCACATGCCGTGATCTGTATCAGGGCTCGAAGCAGATGATTGACTTCGACATCCAGGCCCGATTCCATCTGGCATGTAATGAGAAGCCGAAGATCAATGCGACGGATGGGGGTACATGGCGCCGTCTCTGCGTCGTGGGATTCACGAGCAAGTTCGTGGCAGACCCGAAGCTCCCGAATGAGAAGCCAATTGATGAGTCGCTCGTGGCAAAGATGGTGAGCACCGAGTGGGCGACATGCTTTCTGTCTTACCTGGTTGCGGTCTACAAGGAGGGTAATGGCTGGCGCAAGATTGTGCCGCCTACGAAGGTGATGGAGTACACCAATGAGTATCAGGAGGAGTCGGACGTTATCGCCCGTTTCATCCGTGAGTTTGTTCATCCGCTTGAGCCAGGTGTTGAGCCCGAGCATGTGACTACTGGGCAGATGAATCGTCAGTTGAAGGAGTGGAAGCAGAATAATGAGATCTTCAAGGGATCTCCTGCGGAGCTAAAGAAGCGTATGGAGGCTGTCTATGGTAAACACCCTCCTACCGGTTGGACTTCTTTCCGGTTCGGGAACGCTTAGTCTTGCGGCTACGGCGGGACTTACGACGGGCTCCCATGGCAGGGGTTGTCGGGTCGGCAGGAGCAGGTGCAGGTGCAGGAGCAGTAGGGCTTGAGAAGAAGTTACCCATTTTATAAAATCACGTTATTTTTTAATGAACGGCAAGTTGAATATCATTCTTGACATCGACAACACATTGCTCGAATTTATGGTAAAGGATGCCCCTTGGAAGGACCTTCCTGAGGAAGAACGCAAAAAGTATGACTTCTATCAGGGATTTGTTCTACGACCTGAACTATGGGACTTTTTTGCATGGATGAAGAAGCATCCT
>Ga0214921_10012251_pt1 | contig 10285 bp, 11 predicted proteins | sample LL1505_MetaG_FD_177992 | JGI IMG/M metagenome (GOLD analysis project Ga0214921, IMG submission 177992) | Freshwater microbial communities from Lake Lanier, Atlanta, Georgia, United States - LL-1505 | ecosystem: Environmental > Aquatic > Freshwater > Lake | place: USA: Georgia | collected...
TGTATAGCTTGTGTAACCTGTTCCACCATAAGGAGCAGTAACAGTACCGGCATTCCAAGTACCAGATGTTAATGTTCCTACAGATGTAAGACTTGAATTGGTAACTCCAGTACCTAAAGTTGTTGATGATAATACTGTAGTATTTGCAATTTTAAAAGTATTACCATCAGCAAGATTGACTGGATTATTGAATGACCATCCTATGCCAGCATTCCAAACTATAGTCTTATCTGTAGTACCTTTAAGGGTGATACCTCCACCCTCTGCAGTTATGTCAGTTGGTGAATCTACAGCACCTATTTCTATATTTTTATCATCAACAGTAAGATTGACCGTATTGATAGTGGTCATCGTACCTCTGATGTACATATCACCAGCTACATCAAGAGTTCCACCAATAAATACAGACTTACCAAAACCTGCTCCACCAGTTACTACTAATGCTCCAGAACTTATATTATTTGCATCTGTAGTGGAGGAAACGATTGTATCTGAAGAAAATGTTTTACTTCCAGATAAAGTTTGAGATCCTGTTGAAATAAGTCCTGTGGTTGCTGATCCTGCTATAGGAATGTTTAATGTATGTGTAGCACCAGAACTTGAAAAACCAAATGTATTACCAGTAAATGTTGCAGCTAAATATTGTTGACCTACTGATATACCATTTAATGATGTAATACCTACAGAAGCATATCCACTGCTTGGTGCTGCTGTCCAAGTCAAACCTGTAGCTGAACTTGTATCAACAGCTAAAACTTGATTGTTGGATCCTAAAGATAATTTTAATAATGAAGTTCCAGTACCAACAAGAATATCACCTAAAGCATATGTACTATAACCTGTACCACCATAGGTTTGTTGTATTACATTACCTTGCCAGGATGCTTGACTTACAACACCATTAAATAATTTGACACCTGAAACTGAAGATGCTTTGTTTGGAGATACAAATAATGTTCCTCCAATACCAACTCCACCATAAACAACCAAAGCTCCAGTGTCATAGGAGAATGATGGAGTATTATTTGTGATAGTTGTAGTTCCACCAATGAATGCATTTCCTACATTAGCAAAACCACCATAATTAACTAAACTACCTACTGTTACATCATCAACGAGAGCTCTGAAATCAGTAGATAATATTCCAAAACTACCAACTAAACTTTGCCAACCTAAAGCTGAAACATTTGTAGTGCCTTGGATTTGTGTAGCACCACCAATAAATACGCTACCACCTATACCAACACCACCAGATACTACTAATGCACCAGATGAGGGTGATATTGACTGTGTAGTATAAAGTAACGTAACACCAGAACCTACGTTAGTGAAATTTGCATTACTAGTGATAGCAGTTCCACTATTAACATAGAATGGAATACCGTAATTTACACCTTGGTAGACTTGTGAAAATGCACCACCGCTGACTACTTCTACCCATTGAGAAGTATCTAAATCATTGTAGTAAACATTAAGAGTACCATCTGAAGTGTTGTACCAAAGGTCTCCATAATAAGATACAGTTGAAGATGGAGCTATTGAAGTTATAGCCATTCCAACAGTTGTAGTCCATGCTACTCCAGATACTGTGTCAGAATTACTATGTAAATAAAATCTTTTATTAGGTCCTACTGGAAGTTTAAATAAACTGTCACCTAATCCAACTAAAAGATCACCTTTGTCGTAGTATGTGTAGCCAGTACCACTACCACCGCTCCCACCACTTCCTCCAGTACCAGTACCACCAGTAGAAGCGAGGAATATAGAACTTCCTTGATATGAAATAAGAATACCAGCACCAGCAACAAGTGTTTTGTATTCTAAATCTCCTCCACAACAGTGAACACCTAATAATGTATTTGGTCCACCTTTACCCAATCTAGTCCAAGCTGTTCCACTATATGTAAGAATGTCTCCAGCTACTTCATATGCTATTGTTAGTTTACTAGCATCAAATTGTTGGCTTGGAGCAAATGTTATGGGATTACTATGGGTATGAGTTCCTGTCCAATTAAAATTGTAACTTTGATTAACAGAAACACTTCCAGTATTGGTAATAGGAGATGTAGAAACAGAAGCACCAACACCTGCGTATAATCCAGTAATTCCACTACCAACAGGAACCCAACTTGATCCATCATAAAGATCTAATCTATTTGTATCTGTGTTGAAATATACTTGACCAGCTGTACCAGCTAATGCTCTTGTAGTAAGGTTGGCAAATCTAAGGAACTGACTTCCCATAGATATTGCACCAGTTGGAACATTACTACCATCTAATCTCAAATATCTATTGTCAGCAAAACTAACTGTTATTCCAGATGTACCAGTGGAAGCTATTTCGTTCCAAGTAAGTCCATCGTAAACTTTAAGAACATCTGAGTTTGTATTATAAAAAAGAGCACCAGGAATACCAGTACTAGGATCTGATGTACCTGAGCCAACTGCAAGACCATAATTTCCATTAGATGGTTGAAAAATTATGTTGGAATTTATCGTATCTCCAGACTTTTTAACGTAGAAATCTGGTTGGATAGATAATGTGAAAATGCCACTTGCAATATTTAAAGTTAATCCAGTTTCAGGATTAACTTTAAATGACAAATCACCTCTTAAAGTATTTAGAGATGTTACGACATTAGATCTATCTAATGATCCTACTATTAATCTGGGAGGTACGATGTAAAAATCAGACATATGAAATCATTTTGGGTTTGAATATGTGCGCTGTCATTGCAATGTTTAGATAAATTTTACAGCTAAAACAGTATCTACTTATATATTCAAAATTTTCTCTCTTGGAACTTCCCTAAAAAGAGGTGAAGATGAAACTTATGCACAAAATCACATTATCTCTTTTGAAAAGGTGATAAAGAGGGTCATTCAGAAATGAATGATTGAAAACAAAAAATGTTTTTAGTTTAGTTTCTTCGAAGAAAAGATTGATATAAGGAGTTATATTATGCCAACATATCCTTCAAGTTTATATAAAGGTGTTAGACCATCCTCATTAGGTTCTAATGTCACTGGCTCCATCACACGCAGTAACTTAACAACTTACCAAGAGTTGGCTGATATTGTTAATGGTGCACTTGATGTTTCAATTGCATTTAACAGTGCAGCTAAGTATCCTACTGACACCAATATTGGTACTGAAGTTATTACAAACAGAACAAGAACAATCAATGATTTTGCAACTGCAGTTTCAAATCTTTCAACTGTTCTTAGTGATTACACAACTGCCATTGCAACATGTGATGCTAATGAAACAAAAATTGCTCCAAGTTTTACTGGTAATTCCTACTTTAACTTGCAAAGCAAACTTGAAAAAATTACTTTTGAACTTAACAGAATGAATGCTGATATTACCGCCCTTGGTGGTGAAGCTTCAACTGACAGCCTCAAATCTGTCTCTGCTAGAAAGTACCCATCAAGCTTCAACAGATTCACCAATACCGCTGGCGGTATCTAATCTGTTTAGCAGTTCTAACAAAAAAAGAGGGGAGAGAAATCTCCCCTCTTTTTTTATCTCCAGATTGGTCCTTTTCTTAATTTAGATCTTAAGCTTTCAAAACTTAGATGTTCCAATCTATATTGAACCAACATAGCTTTGACAGAATATCTGTTCTTTAGATATGAACCATTATAAGATCTATACATGGATCTGTATGAAGATCTATCAGGATATTTGTTCCTTGTATGTTTATTAAGATGATGTCTTAATTCTATTGCAGCAATAGCAACATTACCATCAATAGTGTAGGGATCATATACTCTCTTAGGATCATAATATCTAATTGATGGTCTTACGAGTTGCATGATACCAATACAAGGTTTACTTGTCATTTTGAATTCGCTTTCAACATATGCAACAGAAGCTAAAATATATGGGTCTACTTTAAACTTCTCTCCATATTTCATAAATGCGTTTACCATTTTCTGAATGTAAGATTGCGAATATTTAGGTTGAACAAGTTTGATAAATTTAGAAATTTTTTCTTTTTTATCAAGTTTATCCTTTGATGATACGGAAATTTTCGCATCTTGATGGATTGGTTTTGGTGGACTTTTAACTATCCCGATACTTATTAGCATCAAGATAATTGAAATGACCACCTGACTGATTACATCAATCATTGTCATCTCCTTTTCATTTCAAGCAGGAAATCACTTGAAATTTTTTATATAATAAGATTATAGTGTTTTAATCGGATAACGAGTATGCCAATCAAACAATATCAGTTAAACAACGAACCTGCAAGTCAACCTAAAGTTAGAGGAAGACAGTGCGATAATTGTCATACCTTTACACCATATAGTAAATTGAATCTTTATTTGAGAGATTATTTACAATATGCTCCTTTCAATCAAGAAGATAGAGTTGGTAAAATGGTATGTCCTAATTGTTTACCTCCTGGGATATCAAATTTTGAAAACAATGTAAAAATTGCTTCCAAGGTGGACTTACTCTTTGCTGAAATATTTAAGAGTGAAGAATAATGAATATTTATAAACTAGCTCAATTAGTAAAAGATCTTGCAGAAAATGGATTTGAAAATGAAGCAGATGATTTAGCTTCTGCCATTCAAGAAACTCCAGAAGTTCAAAAACCTGAAGTTGAAGATCCTAACAAGATTGTAAATGAGATCTTAAATCAACCAGATATCAAGGCAGAATTGGAAAATATAGTTGGTGGAATTCTTCATGAAATGTTAGAAGATCCTAAAAGTTCAGAAGCAACATTATCCAATCTTCCAGCTGTTGTAAGAGAACTAGTTTCAGATTAGTTTTCTATATTTTAATTTATCAAGTTCACAACTTTCAGGAACTTCTTTTAGTCTGCAATCTTCACAATGAGTTGCAACGTGTAAGATCCAATCTTCCCAAGTCTTAAGTGTTTTTTCTGGACGGGAAAATCTATATCCATTTCTTACTGCTGGAACATATAATTCATCTTTTGAATAAAATATTTTTCCACAATTTTCACAAGAACAAGTAACAGTTGGCATTACTTTATAAAATCAACAATACCCTTGCCTGTTATTAATTGTAATGCAGTTAAAAAAGCAATAACTCCACCAATTGTCCACCAAGCTTTGCTAATATTGTTTCTGATGTCCCAATAGATTTTTTTCATTTCTTTGAGTTCAGATTTTACTTCTTCTATATCTGTTCCAAAGTTTGATATTTGAGCTGTATATTCAACTTGAGCTTCTTCTAATTCATTATCTCTAGTTAATTGTGTAGCTTGGAAATTTTCAAATAATTTTTCTAAGACAGCATATTCCTTGGCTAAATTTCTGAACTCTTCATCAGATATTGTTTTTAATGTTTCGACTTTACTAATTATTTCTTTTTGATTAGAAATAATATTAATTAAAGCCATATTAAAATCTAAATATGCTTCTGTATGTGCTTTATAGACGCTCTTAAGCTGTTCTAATCCTACTTCATTATTTTCTTGCATGAGACTACCCTAAAGGACACTTAGAACTTCTTTCAACTTATCAGAAGATTTTTTTAATTTTAATATAGTCTCGTCTTCAAGTTCAATAGTGCATAAAAAGCTTTTGGTTCCGTGATTGATATCTTTCTTATTTATGAAGTATTTTTTTCCCTTATGAAAGAAAGTTGCAGTTGAACCGTTTTTTGTTCTGGATGTATATGTTGGAATATCAAATCCCTTATCATATAATTCTTTTGCAGACTCATTCATAATACAGTTGCTACAATCATCTACAATACAAGTAGGAGTATTAAAAGTATCTAATAAGCCCATCAGTAGTTTCGATGGATTTGCGTATTCTTCATTCTGTTCCATAAGTTCAAACTACCTCAATCAAAAATTCTATTGTAGTATTCTTCGAAGACTTCATAACTTTCCTTGTCTTCCATCACTATAAAAATGTTCTTAATTGAACAATCTTTGTGTGAATTTAAGAATGTCTTTATAGATGAAAGTTGTACTCTTGCTATGTCATTTATGTCATGAGTTCCACAGTCAGCAGGTAAAACTACAACATTTTTTGCTTTATTTGAATCTGCCATAGAAAGTGCTTTTCTCATTGCAGACTTGACATCACCTTCATGAACTAATCTACTTACACCTGAAACAGTTAAATGATAAATATTCTTTGGTTGAACTTTGGAATTTTCTCCACCATTAGAAGTGATATATAAAGTTCCCATCTTATAAGGTTTTTTAAACGTATCACATTCTTCTTGAATTTTTCCAAATGATAATCTTAGTAAAAGAGGATCATCAATTGTTAGTGCAATATTTGTAGGATAGAATAATACATCGGACTTTACAGCATATGGATTTTTTACCATATGAATACTTACTTTAGTGCTGACAATCTCTTCAACAACTTCTTCTTGTTTTGTTTCTTCTAAATTGCTTTCTGTAACTTTTTCTTCAACTGGTGCTACTTCTTGTTCTACTTCTTGTTCTACTTCTGATTCTTTAGCAAAACAACAATTAGAAAAGCTGCCCTCACAATCATCATTCCATTTAGAATCAACAACATTAAAATCTAATTTAGATAATACAGAAGTGATTTTAGAATTTGAAACAATCTTTAAGAGACAGCTTTTTTCTTTTAAATATAAAGGGCATAAATCTGACATGTAAATTTTATACAGTCAGTTTAATTTTAGTCTGGTGGTTCTCCAGAAATAGGTTTATTTGCTGGAGCAGCTTCTGTATCTGGAGTTGTTGGAGCACCAGGAACAGTTGCAGGTTTTGATACTGGTGGAGGCACTGGACCTGTACCAAATTGAGAAGTTAAACTATTTAAGCCATGAGTAGATGCAAATGACATCCAATCAGGATTCGATGCAGATATTGATCTTCTTAGCATATCAGGATTTTGAGTTTCAAGTTTTTTAAGTTGTCTTCTTAATCCTGTATTGATACCTTGCATAATTGATCTTGCTAAAGCAGGTGGATATCTATTTATTTGTGGAGCAATTTCATTCAATCTCATCTGCCATTCATTGAAATTTATTCTATTTCTATTAGTTGTTACAGCTGTAAGAGCATCTACAACTGCTGTACCAACTGATGAAGCAATAGCATTTTCTATAACAACTTTATTATTTTGATTTGGAGCTTGAGACCATTGTCCTATCAAAGCTCCTAATCCTTGAATATCAGCACCAGTAGAAGCTAAATATCTTAAAGCTGCAGCACCTTGAGCACTTTGAATGTCTAGGATTTGTTGCAACTTTCCAGTTTTTTCTAATTCAGCATACATTACAGGAGTAAGAGTTTGAAAAATTAATGGAGTATCTGGCCCAAATTCACTAGCGTAAGGAGCTTCTATTTGACGCATTATGTTTTTATTTACAAATGTGCTATCTTTAAAAGTACTTGGGTCTAAGAAAGCACGTAAATTTTCTGGTAAATCAATTTGTGTAGTTGGAAGTTCTGTAGGTGATGGAGAAAACTGAGACAATTTTACTAAGTTATCTAATTTGTCAGATAACTTATATTTGCCATTTTTGTCTAAAAAATTTGCTAATCTAAAAAGATTATTTACGTTTTCTTGCTTCATTTACAACGCCTTTAAACTCACTGCCATATCCATTTTCTTTAAGCCAACCTCTTAAAGGAGCCATATTCCGTGAATATTCTTGCAACTTTTTTCTATAATTTGCAAGTTTATCTTGTTCAGATATTTGCATTGTTTCTATTGATTTTAAGGATTTAATAAGATCATCAAAAGTTTCTCTTGGTACAGGAGGTAAATCTTTGTCATCAACTTGAGTGCCAGCTGCAGGTTGAGCATTTACTTGAGAAAATTTATTATTAGATGATAATTTTTCAAAATAAACTGGTTCTGGAGGATTAGAAGGAATTCCTGAAGGTGGTGGAGCAGTAGGCATAGATGGAGAATGTGGACCTAAATAATCAAAACCTCCAGCAGCAAGATCAGTTTCTGCAGATGGATCAAGTCCTGGAATTCTATAACCTGGTGCTTCTTGCATCCCAATCATTTCTTGCAGTTTATAATCAGGATTAAGTCCACTATGTATAGATGACAAATTAGCTAAACCTAAAGTAATAATTCTCTGCAAATTATCAGGGTTTGAAATAAAATCTTGCATATTGGCTGGATTCATTACAGCAGTCAGAAGCTGTCTTGTAAATGCAGACATACTTCCCGGAGGTGAAGCAACTACTTCTTTCATTGTTTATTGTTCCCTTGATATCTTTCTCTTGACTCTTTGTTTGCTTTTGTAGCTCCTTCAAAAAAACCACCAAATAAACCTGATACTTCGTTTATTTTGTTTTTCAATCGATCTGATCTTTCTTTTGATTCTACATCTACTCTATCTGCTGCTGCTTGAGCTGTTTCATAATCTTCAGTAACAGCCAGTGCATCTTCAAGTCTATGCAATGCTTCTTGCATAATATTTCTGTCATAATCTCTGAATTGCAAAATACGATTTTTTCCTAGTTGATATATATTTTCAACTTGGTTTCCAGTCATGTTTTCATATTCTTCGATTATTGTTTCGTTTGGCACAACTGATGGTGGAGCTGAAGTTCCGCTACCTGCAGCATTTTTCATAAGTTTTATAAACTCATGATAACCAATATCATGTCTATATGGTATTTTTTGGTCAAATGCCTGAACAACACCAGGTTCACTATAAGACACTGTTGGAGATGCTGTAGAAGATGTTGGTGATGATGCTCTAGATGCTCTTTGTTCCCACCAGTCTAAGAAATTTCCACCTTCCCATCTCATTCTGTATTTTCTTTCATTATTCAAACCCATGAAATATTGTTGAATTTCATTGCGTGAACTACTAATTCCATAAGGAGATGTAGGAGTGTGAGGAGCTGGAGAGAATTGTTCCACTCCTAATCCAGGAATTCTTATTGGTCCAAATGACTTAAAAGGGTTAAGTTCTAATGAAGTACCTGTTCCAGAAAAAGATCTTTGACTATATGCAGGATCACCAGAAGTTATAAGAGCATGAGGTATAGATAAAATATTGAGAGGACCAATCAATCGTGAAGGTTGAACTACAACATTCATCCATCCTTCACGATAAAAAGCTCTTTCCCAATCCATTTCTGTATATGAATTTAAGTTAGTAATGAAAGATCTTACATCTCCTGATGTATTTTCAGCTCTAATACTATATGCTGTGTCAGTAGATTGAGAGATTTTTGTGAATTTATATATTTTATTATTATCTCTTATTATTTCAGCAGCTTGGTTTATTAAATCTTGAATATGATCTTTCATAATAATATATAATTCAAAAAAACAATTTACACTACCTTTATAAGGTTACATATTCATTTGGATTTGCAACACATTTTTCATTAAGTAAAATTCTTTTTTTACTAGTACTGAGCTTACCTAAATGATCAAATGCTGCTTGAGAGATAGATGATTTCACAATAGAGTTCAATGCTCTTGTTCCTGTTCCTGATTTAATAGCTTTTTCAACAACAGCATTAAGGTATTTTTCATCAAACTCAACTTCAACATTTGATTCAGCAAAAAGTAAAAGAGTCTTCTTGATTGGAGAATTTTCAAGCTCAAGTAAACAGTGAAGCATTTGTTCTTTGTTTAATGGAACTAATGGCACAATTGATTGAATTCTGCCTACAAATTCAGTTGCCATTCCATACTCAATCAAACTCTCAACAAGTACATCATGAGAAACACTATTGTAAATCTCGTAATTCTTTATTTGACTTTCATATGCTGTACTATCACTTTTTCTAAAGCCAATAGAACCTTCTGATAATCCTACTTTTTTAGCAACAATTTTTTCAAGATCATTAAAAGCTCCACCAAAACAGAATAAGATTCTGCCTGTGTCAACAACATATGGAAATAAAGATTGTTCACCAAGAGCATTTGGATTGATCTTGACTTTTTTACCTTCAATCAATTTTAGTAAAGTAGATTGTGTTGAGTAATGGAAACTTTCTAATCTAGTTGCAGAATTGTGATTTGATGCAAGTTTATCAATTTCATCAATAAATACAACTCCCTTTTCTGCAAGAGATGTTTCACCATTAGATTTTACTAGAAGATCAGTAATACAACTATCAGCATCACTACCTTGAAAACCAGTGGGAGAAAATGAAGTTGCATCTCCTGAAACAAATGGTACTTCTAAATGGCTAGAGATAGTATTTACGATTAAAGTTTTTCCACTACCTGAAGGACCAAGAAATAAAATATTTTGCTTTTCAGAAGTATCACCATTAAGAATATTTCTCATGTGTTCAAATACAGCAATACTTAAT
>Ga0214921_10012252_pt1 | contig 10283 bp, 4 predicted proteins | sample LL1505_MetaG_FD_177992 | JGI IMG/M metagenome (GOLD analysis project Ga0214921, IMG submission 177992) | Freshwater microbial communities from Lake Lanier, Atlanta, Georgia, United States - LL-1505 | ecosystem: Environmental > Aquatic > Freshwater > Lake | place: USA: Georgia | collected 2015-05-28
CATGGTAGAGCAAATCAGTCTGTTCTCCCGTTTCCTTGAGCCAGCGCTTCACAATCGCTGAATTACCACGGGCCAGAATCTGGCCGCTATTTATATTTCCGCAACCGTCTAACCACCAGGCGGCGTCTTTTCCTGTAGATGACGGGCCGAAGATTCGCGAAATCAAATCCTCTAGCCGAATTTCAGGATTAGTTACAACACTATCTGCGTCTGAAAACCAAATCCAATCATACTTGTCAAGCACAGAAAGAAAGAACGGAATCTTTGACCACGGAATGGGACGAGTACGGTCCCAGAACTCTTCCCCGCCGAGAATAAAATCATATCCATGCTTGGCAGCATAATCCCTCTTGGACTTAAATCCCGGTTCCATTGCTCGGGTATAATCCGGTCCAATACAAAGCGTTACAATCGCAATCTTCATTCTGCTTATTCCTTCTCGTTTGTTCCTTATGTTTGAACCCAGCCGCTAAAAAATTGAAGCTTGGCCCCCGCGGAAACAAAAGCAGCAAAATGTATCACCGTAACGACCAAAATGAAATCTGCTGTAATCAGTGTACGCTCCGCGTGCCAGCAGATAAAGCAAGCACGATGCATTATCATATCAAGCGCGTCCATATTAAGACAATGGACCACGTATGTAAGTATTGTGACAACTATGAGACATATCAGAAGGGTCTGCTAGACCAGCACATTAAGAATAACCACGCAGATAAGTTGATTCTACACACACAGTCCGTCGCAATGCTTAAGAATTATGATTGCCCATTCTGTCCAGTTAAGTCTACAAATAAGGGGAATCTGAAGACTCATCTTGCTAGAAACCACGCAAACTGGATTGAGGAGTATAAGCCAAATAAGTGTTGCCAGCACTGTGGAGCCGGTGGAAAGGATGGTAAGGCGGCCAAGTCGGCCACTTCCTATTATTATCATTGCTTGACATGTGTTCCTTCCCCAGATGGAGCTATCGCAGAGAAAATTAAGGATGCTCTAAAATGAAACCTAAACCTGCGTCTACATAATAGAGTAGGGATGGCAACAAAAACTGACATTTTTTGTGATGGATCTGCTAGAGGCAATGGACAGAAAGGGGCTCGTGCTGGATACGGTGTAGCAGTTCTCATAGATGGATATATATTCAAGCGTATTTCGGAAAAACTCAAGCCGGATGAACCGCCCACTAATCAGCGCGCAGAACTTCAGGCTTTTTATCATGCCCTTCGCATTGTAAAAGAAAGACAAACCCCGACTACAATTTATACAGACAGTATGTATTCTATAAATTGTATTACTACATGGGCTCCCGGATGGAAAAAGAAGGGATGGAAGAAAGCGGATGGAAAACCTGTTCTTCACTTGGACATTATTGAGCCAATGGTCACTTTATATGAGGAAATCAAGCCACTGCTCGTCATAAAGCATGTGAAGGGACACCAGGCGGGCAACAGCTACGAGGCCCAAGGAAATAACTTGGCAGATGAATTGGCTACGCAGGCGGCGGATTCTTAGATTCTGTAAGCAATAACAACTATACCTGTACCACCTGTTCCGCCAGCAGAACCAGTTCCAACGCGACCATAGCCTCCACCACCAGATCCAGTATTAGCAGCACCATTTCCAGCAGAACGAGCAGCATTTAATCCTCCAACGCCACCAATGCTAGAACCACCAAGGCCAAAATTTGTATTATCTGTATCAGCAGTTCCGCCACCTCCACCACCTGCTACTAAATAATTCTGGCCACCTACAACATAGGTATATCCAGTGCCTCCCCAACCAGGTCCAGCACTTGTCAACGCATTGCTGCCTACACTGCCCATTCCACCACCGCCACCACCGCCATATCCGGATCCATACGCTCCTCCTAATGTTCCCATATTTGGACCGTTTGTTCCATATCCACCAGCATATCCTTGATTGCCAGAACCGGGTGCCGATGCTCCAAGAGGACCCATTCCACCACCGCATCCGCCAGTAAGCCCATTTACATAGTTGTCTGCTCCACCACCGCCTCCTCCATTTCCTGTTAAAGTTGAAAAGGTAGATGCTCCACCCGAAGTACCATTTATTCCAGGATTATTTCCACCTGATGCACCATCACCACCATTACCAACTGTAACTGTATATGAAGTAATAGATACTGAAAAAGCAGAATTATAGATAGCTCCACCAGCACCACCACCTCCACCATTATAGTATCCACCACCTCCACCACCTCCACCTACAACAAGAACTTGTACAGTTGACGGATTTGCTGTAACTGTGAATGTTCCACCGGGATACGTAAATGTATGGAATTTAAATGAGCCAACTGTTGTAATTGTTCCGCCAGTTGCTACTATTGTTATATTTATAAGTGTAAACTTTGAATTTGCCAGCGATAGTGATGTTACAGCTCCTGCTGGCTGCGTTGCGTTCAAATGGCCGCCAGGAAGAAATGATACGAGACCCCATTTTTGGGCCAAATAGGATTCAATCTGTTGTTGTTGGGTTGTTCCAAGTTGGCTATTATAAACAATAATTTCAGCAATATAACCTCTGAATGGAGCATCCATGCCAGAGTAATGTGGGGCCCGCAGACCAAGTTGATATATTGCACCACTTGTTGGGGTATATGAGTAAGATGATGTTTGAATTATCTGAGTACCATTTCTGCGAATAAGAAAATTAGCATCAGCAATAGACCAATTCATTATTAGAAATTCAGTTGAGGTTTCATTCGTAGGGGCTACACATGCTGGAGTTCTGGTAAAATTGGTTGACCCATTATGCCACCGATTAGCAGTGTGTTCTCCAAAGGTTAAACTATTAAAATTATCTATAGAAGTAGCACCCATTGAAAAGACATCTACACGAGTTGTAATATCTTTTAATGCCAAGACAATATAACAATCTTGTGGATAAACAGATGATGATGCCGGGCTACGATAGAGTCCGCTTCCAGAAAAATTAAGAACATTTAAAAAATTTTTATAGGAAGATGAAACTGTTACATTGCTATATCCTCCGAAAGGTGTTAAATTATATCCGTTTCCAGATTTATCATTCCATTGTATCATATTTCCACTAGATAGTGTAATTGTCGTGGAATCCGCAGCATCTAGCCAAAGGGAACAACCCGGAATCTGCCGCGGTGAAAACCCAGTATAGAATGGCGTCATTGTAGCAACATTCTTTTTCACCGCTGTATTTTTAAGATACGTTGACCGATACACTGTGCTAGTAAGACCGGGATGACCGGCACCCAATGTCAAACCCCATTTTTGTGCTAAATACGATTCAATCTGCTGACGCGCTGTCTCACCAAGTGGACTAGCCGTTGATGTAGAATACATTAGAATCTCATGTATATATCCATTCATATAGAGACCAGCTGTCGGGGGCGTTCCACCAGAACCATTCTGATATGCTCCAATTAGTAAACTATCACCATTTGTTAAGTTTGATGAATCAGAAAGACCTACTGAAAAAACGGATGATCCATTTTGATAAAGATAAATAGTACTTCTATCCCAAACCATATTTAAAAGACGAGCAGAAGTGCTAGTATCTGAATTTAAACCGCTATTATTTACAGTACCTCCACTTGCTTCTATTAAAGGAATCATAGCACCGCTACGTAATAAACTATATCGTGCTGCCTGTGAACCATATAATGATTTTCCTATAATTGCTCCATCCGCAGTTGAATTGAATTTAGAAACAACAAAAATATAGAGTTGATTTGTTCCCATGTTCAAGTTATTTCCCAGATTAAAATATTGCGTTGATCCATCAAAACTAATACCTGGAAAACCATTTTGAAGATTCGCAACTAATGTTGGGTTATTAACAGCAGTTGCGGTTAGAGCACTTGTTGATTTGTCAATCCACTGAGTTATAGTTGCGCCACTTTGTATTACAGTCGTTGTATCGGAAGCATCTAGCCAAAGTACAAGGCCAGCAGTTAGGCTTGGATTAAATCCATATGGTGTTGTTGTAATAGGCATCCTATTTCAACAGCAGAATATACCGATTCCGACGACCGCAGTCTAAACATTCCACTTTGCCTTTAAATAATTCTCAATTGTAGTCTGCTCGGTTGAGTTTAGACCGCGATTATAAAGCAGAATTTCTGCGAAATATCCTTTATAGTAACCTAATCCAGGCCCATCCATACAAGCTCCAAGGCGCATTGGAGATATTAATGTTGGTGTACTAGCACTCGTATCTGTATAACTTGAGTTTGTAGAACTAGAGGTTTGAATAAAACTCTGTATCCAACTATTTGTGGTTGAAACAACTTTTACAATATGGGGGCTTTTAAAATATGTAGATGAAAAGGGATAGGCCCATGCTCTTCGTGTTGTAGCAAGAGTTCCAAGTTGAGTTGTATAGTTAAAATTATAGGGATAGCCTTCCCAACCATTTGCATATCCATTGATTTGCCATAGAACCTGAAATGTAAGACCTGAATAATTTGGCTGAACTAGACCATCCGCATCATTTTGAACAACGCCATAGATTGTTCCACCCGAGACAAGAGTAGGAGGTGATCCAGAATATTCTAAATAAGGACCTGGTCCATTCATATAGACTGCTGGAAGCCCATTTATTATTGAAGTTTGATATGTTACTCCATTTACATTACTGAAACTCCGGCTGCCAATAGAATCAGTCCACGATGTAAGAGTTGCCCCATTAGCAAATCCTGTAATTTTAGTAGCATCTAGCCACATAGCAAGACCCGCAATTGTTTGTGGAATTTGTAGGGAAGCAAGAGGTAATCCTATCACCTTAAATTTACTTAGTGCCGTTGTTGTTACAGCCCCCGCCTGCTGCGTTAAGTGTGAATGGCCAACGGGAATTGAAGCAGTTAACCCCCATTTTTGGGCCAAATAACTCTCCACTTGCTGGCGCTGAGAGGTAGAGAGGGATGTATTATAGACGAGAAACTCATAGTGAAATCCTGTAAGAGCACCGTCACCAGGATATGCTAAACCGAGATAGTTATTTGTATTCGCTTGTAGCCTAGCTCCCGAAGCAGCGGGAGAATCTGTGCTTGAACCAGCGAAATTCAAGGTAATTGTTCGTGTGCCTCCTGTAGCATACCATGTCTCAGCAATACTAATTGTATTAGCAGTGTATGTATTTGAAACAAGTAAATCACCAATACCATTGGACCACCAATAGGTTTGTATTACATTATTCGCACCATTTGTTCCTAACCGCACAGCAACAGTAGACCGAGTAGAACCAGGAACACCTCCACCAAATAAACTATTTACAGAACCTGTCGTTGTTGTAGTGAAAACAAAAAAATAAGTATAAGAACTGTCATTAAATGGAAATGCGCCATTTGGTAGAGTAAAATAGGCACCAGAACTGGTAGCCACCCCTTTAGAAGAGAGTGCATAAGTAGGCGTATTCACAGCAGTACCATTATTTCCATTTCCAGATTTATCAGTCCATGTTGAAACTGTGGAACCATTTGCTGGAATCACACCATTTCCAGCAGGGTCTGCGCCATCTAACCAAACCACTAAACCTGGAATTTGTCTTGGCGAAAAAAACGTATAATAGGGCGTGGGTTTAACTTTATTTGGCACTAAATAATCCGACCTGTAAACTCTTGTAGTAAGACCGGGATGACCTGCTGCTAGTGAAGAAGTCAAGCCCCATTTTTGTGCTAAGTAGCCCTCAATTGTTTGGCGTTGCGCATCTGTTACTGGATTCTGATACCAGATAATTTCCGCAATATCTCCTGCCAGCCAACAATCAATTGGATAAGTACCAACTGGAACACGATAACCAATATTCAAATATCTAGCATTATTTGTATTAGGATAGGTAGTCCCAGAATAAAATCCACCATTTTGAGCAGTCACTGTAGAAGAGCTTCCATTCTTATAGATTGTTGTATTTGCTGGTGCTGTTCCCGATGATAGAAGATTTAGATTCATTAAAACATATGTATTCGTCGTAATTTGATTTAGAGCAACATTTGCTTTACTACATCCTTGGTGTATTCCAAAATTTCCAGTATCCACATTACCAGTTGGACATCCAATTTCAGATTCAGATACACAAAAAGTTCCAGACGTTTGATTTTGATATGTCATCAAAAAACGTTGTGAACTATTATTTGTAATCATAAATACAAAGAAAAAAGAGCCACCTGAAGAAGCAGAGGTATAAAAAGGAAGGGTGGTAGAAGATTGTAACCCTGTTGATGTACCATTCCAACGCGTTAAACTACATCCATTTTGAATTCCAACTTTGTATGTAGGTTGATTGCCCGCAGTTGGCTGCGTGAAAACATATGCGTTTGTAGATTTATCTTTCCAAGCGGCTATTGTTTGCCCATCAGCTGTTATAGGAGTTGTAGCACCCGTATTTTGAAACATTGTACTAGAATCCGCTCCATCTAGCCACAAGGCACAGTTTGAAATCGCAGTGGGCGTAAAAGCATATGCCGTTCTTACAATAGACATCCTATTTCAAGAGCAGAATATACGATTCAGAAGATGCGCCTAAGGAGCAGCAGATTTATAAGGATGACCTGCTGGCAAAGACGACTGAAGTCCCCATTTCCATGCTAAATATCCTTCTATCTTTTGCCGATTCGTATCAGATAATTGAACATTAAAACAGAGAACTTCAGCATAATATCCATTCCATACGAAATAATCACCAGTATTTGTATTTACACCAAGACCGTACGATGTAATATTAAAATTTCCACTTTGACCTGTATTCGCGGAAGAAACAGTTAAATCTCCATTTACACTCATATATTCGGTTGCTCCATTATGTGAAGATTGAACCAAGAAAGGAGTACTATATGCTGGAATCGCAACACTTAAATACTGACCATTGCGACCAATACCTACTGCTTGAGAACCGTTATAACGAATAATAGCAAATGTGGTAGTTGAATCACTATAGTCGTTGGCACCGGGGCGGCCAAGAGATAAAGGACGAGGCCATGATCCTGTTCCGGATGAATCAATTGACATAACACCAAAAGCATGTAATTGTGTTCCAGTATTAGCAGTGGCAAATGGTCCTGTAAAATATCCACCTGCCATTGAAATGGCCGATTTTCCATTAATTGCGTTGGATACAAGACTTGGTGTGCCGGAATACGCAGTTGTATTATTTCCTAAACCGGATTTATCTTTCCATACAGTAACAGTTGAGCCACTCAATGTCATTGAAGCGGTAGATGAATCAGACGCATCCATCCACATTTGAATACCGGCAATTGATGTGGGCGAGAATGAAGCTCCACGAGAAATTCCCAAGACCCTTAATTTACTTAGCGCAGTTGTTGTTACAGCACCGGTCTGTTGCGTAAAGTGTGAATGGCCACCGGGAAGTGACGCAGTTAAGCCCCATTTTTGGGCCAAATAACTCTCTACTTGCTGAACCTGTGTTAGCAGCAATGCTGTATTAAACCATATAATTTCACCAATATCTGTTTGATAATAATAACTGGCTTGTGTTGGAGTAAAAGAACCAAATGTTAATGTTCCATCGGTCCAACTACTAGGCCCAGCAGAAGCAGAAGCAGTCGCACTGCCAGATGCTCTATAATTAATAGCGTTAGCCACTGACCAAAATACATCTAGTTTCAATCCACTTGTTAAATAATTTCCCGGAGCCGCATATGTTAATCGTACATTTGGTGTATCAAAAACAACATTTCCATTTTCTGTTAAATGACAGGATATACGATTGACACCACCATTTTGAAAACAAAATGGACTACCATTAGCAATTGTTGGATTATGAACAATAAATATACAAAAACTAGCACCTGTTTGTAGAACAGCATTATTGACTGTATCAATAAAAACATTAACAACAGGATCACCCGGATTTATACAGCGAACAACGCTATTACCATTGTAAACATTTCTTACCAATTGGGGTTGCTTTGTAGAAGTTGCTTGAGTAAATGAAAGCGCATTATTTCCTTTGCTGGTCCATGCTGAAATAAAATTACTTGCTTGTGTCATAGTGCTAGAATCTGCTCCATCCATCCAAAGTGAACAACCCGGAATCTGTCTTGGCGAAAAAGCAGCAAAATACGGAATTGGTTTAGTAAAATTTTTTGGCACTGTATTTTTAATATAATCGCTATTATAAACTGTCGTAGTTAGACCAGGATGACCAACAGAAAGTGTTGAAGATAAACTCCATTTTTGAGCTAAGTATGATTCTATATTCTGGCGCTCAGTTGTAGATAAAGGTTTATTATATTGGATCATTTCTAGCAAATGGGATGTAACACTTCCTGTTGCTGCTTGTTGTCGCCTACCAAGATACCACACACCAGCAGTTGTATTAAACGCTGTTGATCTTGTTGTAAAATTACCAACAGTTGTAGTTCCATTGGTGGCACCAGAAGTCGCATAATAAGCAGATATAGTAGAAGCAGTTGAATCATATTGACAATAGGTTATAATTGGATTCGGAGTTGAATTCTCAAAAGTGTAGATATCATAACCAGCACTACTATACATGAAAGGATAATCAATATCAGCATTCGGATTTTTGCAGTGCCCCCATGCTGTAGGTGGCGAGGCCCCGCTTTCAGTCCCTGTAACTGAATAATATCCGGAACTTGATGTCGGGCACCAAAAAACTTGTATAACTGTTCTTGAAGCATTTCCTGATGTAGCATTATTTTGAGAACTTACTAATTGTTGATTGGCCGAAGCAAAATAAATTGTTGGTAATCCGTTGGCAGATGTTCCGACTGTCGGTGAATTAGCAGTTGTTGCTTGAACAAAATGATTAGCAGAAGTTGATTTATCATTCCACTGTGTTATCGCACTTGAAGAAAGTGTGACTGTGCTAGAATCTGCGCCATCTAACCAGAGCACACACCCAGAAATCTGTGTGGGCACAAATCCATATGGCACTTTTTTAGCAGACATCCCTATTTCAACGGCAGAATATCCCCATACTTAACTATAGGTAAATGGAATCCATGAGGTATATGTAAAAATTGAATTTGGTGTAGAATACGTTGTATTCTGTGTATGTAAACGAACAAATGTAACACCATCTACGCTACCGTCAACTGTCCATTGTGTTGGATTTCTACCCGGCGTCACATCATTCGCAGTTGCCCAGCGATACATATTGGCTGCGATTGGTGTCGCAACTGTAACAATAAGTACTAGTCCAGAAGTGCCTATACCAAGTCCTTTTGTATTTAAATTATTATCTACTGCTTGTGCTGGACCTTCACCCGCTCCGGTATTCCAACTTATGGTTGAACCAGTTGTTGATGTTGTTGGTGAAGCAAACACAATTTGAGTGCTATTGAAGCCAACTTGAAATTCGGAAAATTGAATAAGACTATCTGAGGTTCCTGCATTAATTGTCCATCTAAAACTGGTATATCTTCGTGGTAGGGCCACCGTTTTAGAATTAGTTAAGGCAACAGCAGTTACAGCTCCTGCTGGTTGTGTTGCGTTCAAATGGCCGCCGGGAAGAGACGCAGTTAGGCCCCATTTTTGGGCTAGGTACGATTCCACTTGTTGGCGTTGGGTATCTGATAAAACACTATTGTAATGGAGCAACTCGGCAACATATGATGTATCAAATGGAGTATTAGCATTTCCATTTAACCATAATTGAGCAGTTGTAGGCAAAGTTCCAGAATATGCTGATCCTGTTTGAGAAGTGCGAACAGTTCCATTTAATGAATAATTTGATACTGATGTTGCACCAGATTGATATCCGATTGAAAAAATAGCCCAAGCACTTACACCACCAGGAGTAGATGAAAATATAGATGTTCCTTGCGCTATGGAAGAATCATTCGCATAAAAACCAGAAACAAATTCTAAATTCCAATTTCCCGGATGAACATACGCTTGATATGTACTAGAACCCCAAAGGCATGATAACCAGTTTCCAAGAGCACATTTAACTAAAACAATTTGTGTAAATGATGTCTGCCAAGGAAAATTATTAGCATAAGCACGTGAATTACTAAAATTATAAACACGTAATCCTCCAAGAAAAGATGATGCCACACTGATTGTTCCAGACGCAGTTAGAGAATTTCCTGAATTTGATCTATCCGTTAACGTAGCAAGTGTTGTACCATTGGCACCAGTTTCTTGAGACCCATCTAACCAAAGTGTACAACCCGGAATCTGCCTCGGCGAAAAAGCAGTATAATACGGAATTGCCCTCATAATATTTTGCTTTGTATAATCTGCCCTGTAAAGTGTTGTAGTTAGACCAGAATGACCAACAGGTAGTGAAGAAGTTAATCC
>Ga0214921_10012253_pt1 | contig 10282 bp, 29 predicted proteins | sample LL1505_MetaG_FD_177992 | JGI IMG/M metagenome (GOLD analysis project Ga0214921, IMG submission 177992) | Freshwater microbial communities from Lake Lanier, Atlanta, Georgia, United States - LL-1505 | ecosystem: Environmental > Aquatic > Freshwater > Lake | place: USA: Georgia | collected...
TCAGCAATCAGTACCTTGTCTTTAAGAGGTTTAACAATCATTATAATTCCTTTTTTAATTTAATCAAGCAGTTTCTGCGTACTCAACGGCCAGGTCAAGGGCACGTTCTTTCTTTACACGATTCAGACCGTACCAGGCGGAAGTCAAACGACTATCGCGTGAACGACCCATCTTGTGATCGGTCATATAGGTAACGGCATTAAATGCCTGCCACCAACTACCCTCGGCAAAGTTTGCACCAGGTTGGGTATGAACAATTGCCATTGCCTCTTCGGCCTGACGGCTGATAGGGAATGAAGTATTAGCTCGCTTCAACTCATCCTTAGACATAGATGGGAATACACGATTAAAATACTCAACAATCGTTTCCTTGTTATACTTCTTCTGACCCAGAAACTGGGCCTGCTCTTTGTAATGACTTAACTGGTCCTTGGCAATACCCAAGGTCTCTTTTACGGTGTCACCATTGAATACAGCACGGTGATTGATCTTAACGGCATGCTTTGCAGTACTGCCCAGTGCCAGAGTCAAGGTATTGTTACATACCACTCGTACAGGCGTGAAACGAACATCAATAGAGCGACCAAACTCATGAGGGTTACTAAAAAGTAGGTATCCTTCAACTTTATCTCCACCAAATAGGGTAAACGAATCCTTAATCTGAGCCATAGCCCAGACCATCTTACCACCCTTAAGGGATCCGGCGGTATGCATCTCCATATCACCTGCATGAACGAAGTCATTAAAGAATTCGAATGCTTCCAGGTTCTGAACTGGGTTCCAATTATCGGAAACCACGGTCAATACCTTGTTATCGGTAGAGCGTACCAGGGCCTGGGCCGTAGTAGGTACAGGACCACCTTCGGAATTGAAAAATAACTGCTTTTTACTGACTGTCCAATCTAAATTAGCGGCTTTCAGCATCTGCTGGGGTGAAACGTCGTTAGGAACGCGTTTTCCAAGGCCGTGCCAGGGGGTTTCCCCGACGAATGCCATGTTAGCTTCACCGTTTTTCTGAATTTCAAGTTCATGTGCCATGATATAGTACCTTTTGTGTTTAGATGTATCTATTATAACGCGGTTTCACGATAAAATCAACTGTTACTTTCAAAGATATGGGAAAATTTCTTTAATTTTTGACGTTTCTGGAAAATATTTTCAAATTTCTGGTCAACAGTACAATTTACTACCTGAAACTCGTACATAATCTCAATCATTGCCTGGAGATCACATAACTCTTTGATAAGCGCACTATGATTTTCAGACATTCCGAATCTTTTTACCTTAGAAACTGCTTGAATTACTTCAGCACACTCTTCTTGGAGTATCGTCATGATCTCTTCATTACGGTTCATGGGTATTTTTCCTCTAAAATTGAGCAGACTGTTTCAGCCAGGTACATCTGACGATTCCAGGCCTCTTGCTCCCAGGGCTGATCACGATATGCCTTATACGTAGTACCCTTTTTACCGGGAGTACCGTTCCAGTGATGTAACCAACCTTTTCTCTGGACGTATTTCTTCTTCAGTTTACCGATATGGTATTGTTCGGCATGGACTAATTCATGGGCAATTACTTCTAATGCCTTTGCCCATCCCAGGCGACAATCGATTACCGCCGTTTTACTCTCAACCATATAGTAACCATTGGTATTTTTAGCCTTGATAGGGGCCACGCGAAACTGAACGTCACGGGGCAAGTCCAATTGCTTACGAAACTCCGGAAGAGACCGCTTAATCATTAAAGCAATGATCTTAGCAGACTTGGTATGGGTATAGATAGCAGAGGCGGACATGTAGATGCCTTTACTAACCAGTTTGTCGGTACTTTTAATCTCATTAGTCATAATATAGAATCCTCTTTCGATACCTTATTATAAAGGCTCGAGCGAAAAAATCAAGCAATTACCCAAGTTACTTTATCTTTAAACGTAATAGATTCGTTACCATCGTAATCATCGATAACAAACTCGGTACCGGTAGGAACCCAGGCAATCTCAAGATCGCAGGCACCACCATAGTAATGATCACCGTAAACCGTTTTGCAGTAAAGTTCTATGGTCTCCGCAGAAGTTTTATCAAGCACCATATCCACAACTTTGGGATCAAAGAGTAATTCGGCTATATTGTGCCACGTGTACCAACCGGCACCGAAGTCGGGAGAATACAAGACGGCTACCAATCCATCAACGGTCTTTTTTTGCATATTCTTTCTTTATAAGTTTGGCGAACTTCTTAAGTTCTCTATCGTAGTTAGAAGACCAGTCGACGTTGCCCTTTCCAGGGCCCCAGGACTCATCACCCCATATCACAAAGCCGGCTTTCTTGGCTAATTTCTTAATCTTTTTTTTCATATTTCTCTACCATCGTAATTACTGCTTGTTTCTTAAAGTCTTCCAGAATACCGGCTGTATAAGATGACATCCCATATCGACCTTTATAACAAGTATAAACAGAACCTGACTCATTCTTAATAATGTATGAGTCTTCTAACTCTTCAACTTCGGTGATACCGGATGAGAGCCTCCAGCTATCGGCCCCAGTCCATCCCCCGTACCAGGAGGAGAGGATCTTCTGGGTCTTTACACCTTCATAATCTAACTCAATCACCACCCATTTGTCCGGTGTATACTCACTCATTGATATTCTCCATATCAAACCACTCGTACAGTTCATGCATGATGGACTGTTTGATCTGGTCCGTTATCTGTTCTTCTGTAGGATTATCATTGTGCTTGAACGCACGGCGATAACCATAGGTTAACCCATTCTCTATACACATCTCCAGTACCGGTAACATCTTAGGTTTCATAGTATTAACAATAATAACAGCCACCAGGGCGATAGATCATTATAGAGTATGAATGCAACAAAGGCAAGCTTTACTACAACAATGTAAAGGTGGTAGCTGTACTGGTTCATTACCTGAACATCGTTTTATTACGCCTATCAATCTCTCTGTCCATATCCATGATCCACTCTATAATGGTCCTGGCATTGTATTTGGTATCGTACCCGTTGACGCGGAGTTTTCGCCGGCGGTCCTCGGCGTACCCGTGAAGGGTCCTGATGACGTTATGCAGATGGTTGGTCTCCATCTCTTTAATGGGGATTGCGCCATTCTTGGATGGCCATGCAGTTAAACGTGACATAATAAAGTTCCTTTCTAGGGTTGTTTTCACGGGGTCTTTCTAGCGCAAAAATTTTCTATAGAGGGAGTTCTGAGCGGGAATTCTATCCGCAGGATTTTTAGCGCGCGGAAATTTTTAAACATAGGTATAAGTAACTGTGCCTGAAACCTGGTTGATAGAGTAACTATACTTTTTTTTGAGAAAGTGAGTACTACTGTTTTCTATACAGTAGCCTATACTGTTATTCTTCTCCATAGTAGTCAGCCATCTCGTCCACTACTTCTTCTGTGTAGGGTACGAATTCTTGGTCGTTCCACTGTTCGGCCTTCTGAATCAAATCCTCGGCCATACTAGGAGGTATATGCATAATACGTATAATCTCGTGTTCGGTGTAGCCAAGACTCAACATCGCGGCCGCTTGCTCAATAGAATCTTTCATCATTGACCTTTCATCATGAACATCATATAATAGAAGATGGGGCCGCCAATCAAGGTGGCCATCATGGTTGCTTGTACCAGCTCTTTAAAAAACTGCTTCATCTTATGCTCCCAATGCGGCAAATGGGTTGCCTTTTGCTGATGTAGCATTAGCCAAGAAAGCATCGATCTCTTTGAGCTTTTGAGCCTTCTTAGTGGCTGTAGTGCCCTGGACGGACTCAGATACCTTCTTATACTGAGGAGATACCTTAGCCATCACCTCATCTACATTATTAGCAGAGAACAAGATCTTAGAAGCTTTAGTATGGTATACGAAAGCATTAGAGCGGCTCACGCCCAAGATGTTCATGATCTCAGATAAAGCCAGAGCCTTATCAGGAGTATTGCGAACGATTGAAACTGCTGTCTCGAGGTTAGTTACTTTTGCCATTTTAAATTTCCTTGTGTGTTTGTGTTAAGATGTCTTATTATAGTCTGGATCCGGATAAACGTCAAGTAATACCGGATCGTTACGTAAGGTTATTACGTTCGGCCTGATCTTCTAAAATACAGGCTTCCATGGCCGCCTTGGCATCAGCTTTGTAATGATACCCGTCAACCACATGCTTACCATCAACCACCAACTTCCACCCATTCCTAAGAACTGTTCCGTTCTTGTTCATGGTGAAAATCGGCTCTATGGTGTACGTTTGCTTGCTCATACCCTATTATAGTCTACTTCGAATACCGGTGCAACTTGTAGGGTTATTAAACAGCCGGCGCCAAAAGGCGTTGGAATCCACGGAGAGCGATGCGAAAGGCACAAGTCTCCACAGATCCAAATTCTTCAGGATGACGCTTGAATAACTGGAGAGTTTCCAGGATTCCAAGGCCCATCGATTCGGCTTCCTTCTGGACGATATCCAAGGCCTCTTTCTGGCTCATGGTATCGTAGGATACGGGGTAAGTCATTCTACAGCCTCCACTTGTTTGAATACGCGCAAGATCTCGGGACAGGCTTCACGGGGCAGGCCTTCTTCAACCATCAGATCGATGATCAAGTCTTCGGAGAGATCACATGCAATAGCATCGGTGATAATCATGTGCAGGTTAGACATCTTAGACATTATACAGACTCCTTGTTATCCATCATTTCGCATAAAATAAACTTTGCAACATTCATCTGTTGACGAACATGCTCTACAGCACGAGGACCGGCTCCCATTGAAAGCATCTCCTGGCAATCACTGAGAATGCCCATTACCACCATCTCTTGACCGGACATTTTTGCGGTCAAAGATTCCATGTACTGACGACGAATTTCTTGTTCGGTCATCCCGTACATTTTAGTTTCTGAATACTGTGTCATAATAGCCTTTCCGTTGAACATACGTTATTATAGTCGAGTTCGGACCAAACGTCAACCTAAAAACCTTACGTTACGGTTGGGTACTTTGCAAAAGTAACTAGATCATTTGCATTCTTTTCTGCATATAAAATAGTTACTTTTTAAGGTTATAATAAAATATAATAAGGTTACGGTTAATAATAATAAGGTGACGGTAGTAATAGTGAAAGCGTTTAAGAGGGCGGCAAAATACTATTTTTTTCCGTATAAATACATACCAATTTAAAATAAAATATAGTAAGTCTACCTTACTAATTATTATCCATCTCATAATCGTCTGGTAATTCTTCTATTCTACTGAATAATATATCATTATTATCCAATATATCTTCTATCTTACTAATCGTTATCTCATCCTTAATACCTCTAGAAGGAGATTCTTTATACGATTTTAGTAATGCTTTTAACTCTTCTTTATCGGTCATAATATTATTGCATTCTAGTCTGTAAGACTTCCATTAACTCATTAATATCTTTTCTTCGGAATGCTTTAGATGAAAGTATCACATAAGGATTAATTGTACCCATTAATTGTTCTTTCTTATTAAGAAATTCATATTCTGGATTATTCTTAATAAAATACCTAACATCATCGTAATTTAATCCAATAATAAACTTTTTAATCATTATCTATTCCTCGATTGAATAAACTTATTTAAACCTTCTTCCGTACCTATATCGTATTCACTTACTATAATGGTATTTCTGTCAATACCGGCCGATATATTATTATCTCTGAGTCTTTCTATTTCCGTTGCGGCCTCTTCTAATAGATTAGATAATCGATCGGGCTGGTTCTCCTGAACCGATTTTCTTGTAGGTATTTGTCTACGTATTTCCGCTCTTTTTCTTAGCCGATATACCAGGTCTTCTTCAGGTTCATAATCCAAACCCAATTCCCTGGCATTATCTGCTTTTCTTTCTAATGCTTCTTCTATACGTTCGATTTCTTTTTTTACGTCACTATCTCTCATATCAGTTCCCCTGCGTCAAGACGTACTTAGCTAAGTCTTTCCATTGAGGATTACCGGTATTGGCAATCTTAGTAACGGCAATCAGACTACGTAAAGACATATTAGGAATCTTACCCAAATTAGACTTAAGGAAGTCCAGAGCCAAACCCTTGGCAATAGCATTCACCTCGGGCAAGAACTCGTCCGAGGTAGCAATGACTTCCATTCTTTCTAGTTTCTGACCTTCAGTCATCGACAAGTCCACAACCAAAGAACGAGTACGAATGGCTTGATCGATCTTCTCCAGATTCATATTAGATACGAATACAATAGAACCGGAGAACTCGAACGAACGGGGCAGATCATCGTCACGCATATCGGCATTCCATGAGATATAGCGCTTAGAATAAGAATCCAAAGCACCTTTCAACAAGTTCTTAGCCACATCGTCTTTCAGGATAGAATCGCAGTCATCGAACACGATAACCATACCGTTATTCTCAAACAGCGTACGATAGAGACCTTTAGCGGTAGAGTAACCCTTAACCACGGTATAGGACTTAGAACGATCCACCTTTGCACCAACTTCAAAGTTAGACAAATCAGTCAGGTTCTTGAAGCCGTTTTTCTCTAAAGACTTCAATACGGTATAGGACTTGCCCAAACCGCCTTCCCCGGTAATAACGGCAGAAGGTAAAGTCTTATTCACAATCATATCCACCATCTGCTCAACAAAGGAGAATCTCTGGTTGATACCGAACTCAGATTCGACAACGGGAGTCTCTTTGAAAGCCAACTTCTGACCTTCTAGTTGACGCTTGACATAGTACTTACCGGAAGAACGGCAAATGGCTTTACCGTTAACATAACCTACGTATTTCTCGCCGTCAAATTTGATTTCTGTGTTCATGTGTGTTCCTTTAAACGATGACTGATTATAAGCTATTTCGGTCGTTACGTCAACGTTACGCCGTAACTCTTGCTGAATACCAGCCTTCTTTCTCAATCTTGCGATTAGCTCTACGAATGGTATTGTAAGCTTTCTCAACGCCTGGGGTTGAGAGAGAAGCATAAATTGAACCGTTAGCCCGAAGGAAGGCTACAGCATCATGCTTGGCTTTGTAGGTTTTGAAAGCAATCGCTGGGATTAACATTTCGTAACCGCCTACTGGTGTGAACTTGACTTTTTCCATATCGTTTCTCCTTAACATGTACCAATTATAGTCCAAATTAGAGAAACGTCAACGTTACGGATTTTAACCGTACTTTTTGTAAGGTATTGGCGCAAAAGTAACTAGTTAATTTGCCGTTTGAAATGCATATAAAATAGTTACTTTTTTAATCATTTTTATTGATATCCCACAGCACAATTCCTACACAGGATACCATGATTACTATAAAAAGAATTGTATCGGTATTCACCTTATTCTCCCTCTAACCACTTTTCCACATCTGCCTCGCCATAGAGAATCAGATCTTCCATTTCATAGACATGGTAGCAATTATTACAAACCGTTCTATAGTCGATCGCCCTGTTATTTTCCCTGGTATAGGCCTTGGTTGAGATAGTCCATCCATCCTCATCATCCTTGGCCTTGTGACCACACGTAAATATGACTGACATTGTTAATCCTTTTCTGGCTGAATCTCTTGCCCCAGACGCTGAACCTCTTTAATAGCATTTACCCGGACAGCTGCCTCCCAGCCTGCCCATGCCCAATAAGCCGGACTTCCTTCTCTGTACGGGTTCTTACTACCGTCGTAATCGCCGTTCCACCAATCCCCGAATTCATCGCTTGTTTCAGACATTAATTCACCTCAATATTTAAATTGTATATAGGAGTATTATCTAGTTGAGCCAACCACAGGGCAACCCTATCTAAAAGATCTTCCTTATCTTCCGTCACATAGACAAAGTCACAATTGAATTCGTCTGTAACGGTCATCTTAAACTTTGGAATCATTTAATTTATTCTCTACTTCAGAAAGAACGTGATTGGCTACGGCTGATGCAAAAGCATACAATTCTTCCTTCTTTACCCATTTACCCGATACATCGGTAGGAACGTTATCAACCAACGTACTTATAGAAGTTTTATCTTGTAGTTCCATAATTTCTCTCTTTCGCCACATATTATTGCTCCATCGGATCGCCGAGTTCATACTCGGTAATCTCTACCATTTCCCAGACCCCGTCTTTACGGTTAAATTGATCTAGGAGCTGAACAGCTATTTCTTTATTACGGACAATGTATCCGTTCTCATCGCCTATTTTTCTAATTCGCCACATATATTTCCTTTTCTATACCCTATTATAGTCCAGAAACCTTAACCCCGCAACTGTTACGTTACGGGTTACTTTAAGTTACCGCTTTTGTCGAAGACCCTGCATAGTCCTTACATGCACACGATCCTTTTCTTTCTCCGCTTCAGGTAACTCATGATAGGGAACGTGCTGGGCGGCGTTGTGATCGGCTTTTGGATTACGTTTCATCCATTCATTATGTACGTGCTCGGCCGCTTTCTCCATATCACGGGGATGCTTTTTAACGGCGGCTAATGCGGCATGACCGGCGGCTAAGTTTTCTTTCTTCCAATCGGAATGGAGTTTATGAAAGGGAACGTTAATGTTACCTTCCGTCCCATCAGAGTTCTTTTTAATGCGTTCTTTAGTCCCAGAAGTATCAAAGCTCTTACGCCATACATCGTGTGCCTTGGCGGCAAATTGCTGAGCCTTACCAACGCGAATGGCTTCGTTTAATTGTTTGAATGTTTTCATTTATTTCTCTATCTATTCTATATTAAAAGCTATAACAGTTTTCATTTTATCTGATTTATTGGGTTTAGAACAATGTTCAAAAAAAGACGGAATTGTTAATATTTGACCTTCATTAACATCAATTTCAAATTCTTTTCCTTGAAACCTAAACGTTGTTGTTGATACACCCTCGGGTAAATCTACATAATAAACACTAGAAAAAACCCCATCATGACGATGCCATGAATGCCCGTCACCTTTCGCATATTGCTGAAACCAAAGTTTTTTAATTCGAAAAAAATAGTCTTCTTTGTATTTTAAAAAATAAAATAAACTTAAATTATGATTATTGATGATAGGGGTAATAACGTCGTGATAATCTTTATGAAAATTAGAATTAAAAAAATCGGTATTGTAAATATAATGATCGTTTGATTTATCTATCATACTAAAAATTATACTAGAATTTATATAGTTTAAAAACCATTCTTTAAAGAATGAATGGTTAGGAACATCCGAAACATAAGCACAGCAGGGTATATCCCCTGTTTTAATTTCTATCATATAATCCAAAATCTTTTCTAATTATTTCACCGTAATACCAACCACCCTGACGCCTGACTTTATCTACCTTCTTAGCACATTCCTCGATAAGAAGAATAGCAAACTTTTCATAAGCCACTTCAACATCTTCCCCAGTCATATTCTTTGGCCAGGGTTCCCCATTGAAATCGACATAGAGCCCGGCTTCAATAGCAAGATCTTTAATTTTCTTATTCATGTAAAAATGTTGTTAACCAGATCAATAATAATACGAACATCGTCAGCGTCAATGTTCAGCTTGTTGGCTATTTCAATACAATCCCATTTTCTCTCCAACATCCCTCTCACCTCAAGCATTAAGTCTCTAGTGATTCTTATCATAGGAATTCCTGTTAAACGTACTCTTCGAACATCCTCTTACGACCTTCAACAGTTAACTCTTGATCGAATATCTCCCTGGTCCTCTGCATCATCACACAGGCCATCATCAGAAGTTCTTCTCTGGAGTCACACATTAATATTTGTCGTTCAATAGGCTTGGCTAATTCAGCCATCCTCTTAGAAATCTCGTCCATTATTTATTCCTTCTCCTGCATAAAGAACTCATCCAGGTGATCTTGGACCCTTTCATCATCAGCAGAATAAAATACCATATCACCGAGTACCGTTACGTGTTCTTCATCCACGTACTCAAAGCCACCGTAGTAATCAAGAGTACGACGATTACCTCTACTTACAGCAATATAGTCTTCATTAATAAAAAGACGATAGCCTGCCCTGGGATCTAGACCAACTTCTTTAGGAGTTACCTCGCGGAACTCTTCATCAATTAAACCCTCAACCTTACTGTTAATCTCGCTAATCAATTCATTCAACATAGACATTATACATTCTCCAGGTTAACCAACATCATTTCGTTGTAAGTCTTACGAATAGCAGGATATATCACCTTACCATCGTACTCCAATTGTGACTGCTCGTAATCAGTCATAAAGTCGTCTTTGACTTTCTCATAGCCCAAGATAGAGCTACGATAGTAATCGCTAGACTCATCGATGATGAAGCGGAGTTCA
>Ga0214921_10012255_pt1 | contig 10280 bp, 13 predicted proteins | sample LL1505_MetaG_FD_177992 | JGI IMG/M metagenome (GOLD analysis project Ga0214921, IMG submission 177992) | Freshwater microbial communities from Lake Lanier, Atlanta, Georgia, United States - LL-1505 | ecosystem: Environmental > Aquatic > Freshwater > Lake | place: USA: Georgia | collected...
GTCATGTTCTCTGCACCATAATATTTTTGTTTCTAAATCTGACAGATCAGATTTTACAGGTATATAATGTTTATTCTCAACTAGTAATTCACTAAACCAAACTTTGAATTCGCTGTTAACTTTTAAAACTAGACTACCTGATTGAAGATCTTCTGAAAGTCGAAATGCAGCAATATTTCCGTCAATATGAAGAATATATTTGAACTTTGACTGTTCTGCTCTAGTCATAAAAGGACTTATTGGTATTTTCCACTTTTTCAATGTCATCCATTCAATTTCTTTTTTATTATTTACTCTTAATCTACAATTCTCCTTGGTAATACCTGCATCAAGGAGATTTTTATTTTCAGACTTCCATTTCATAGACAACCTAACTGCTAAAATTCGCGGATTATTTGTAGTTCCGCAACCACTGGAAGCTCCTCTAAAAACAGCTATTGGCGAACGGTCTTCCCAAGGATAGTCTATTGGAGAAGCTAATTCCCAGTCTTGTGGATACGGTATTGGAATATCTGCATGATAAATAGATGAACCAATTGCAAGTATGGGATAAAACTTATGACCTACTTGATTTGGATCTTTTTCTGAACGGTATACATTATAGGAATACTTATCGTCCCATCTAAGAAAGTTAGAATCCTTTTTATTAATTATAAGGTCTACGTCAGGAATTTTATATTTTTCACAGCATTTTCTAATCATATCTTCTATTTCTTTTTCATAATGTGTATCACCTATACCTTCACTCTCATACTTAGTAGTATTAATAAAGCAGTTTGTAGCAGTCCATTTGGTGATATCGTCTTCAAGAGGTTTAAGTCCGCATCTTCTAGTATCTCTTGAAAATGTTTTGAGTTTATTTTTAAGAGTTTTTGCGTTTGTTTTTAGATGAGAACTCCAGTTATTTCTAAATTTTGTGTTTTCCACATGAGCAAACAAAACTATCTTTCCATCTCTTATTTGAACAAATAAAAATTTAAACATGAAATCAAAACAGTATTTTAGCGTATAAATAAAATCTTCATCAGTTGACTCTTTATATTTTTTACTATTAAAGGATTCTTCTACATATTTTTTTATAGGAGCAAATTCTTTTCTTGACGAAAAAACACTATTTATAGGAGTTTTTTTTCTGGAAGGATGTGGATTAACTTGTATTGCTTCCAAAAGTTTGTCAAACGAAGTAAATACTTCCATTGTAACTATACTGCTTAAAAAATATGTTCTAATAGTAATCATGTTTAAAAACCTAGAATTAAAAGATGCTAAAAAAATGAAGCAGGGAATTCCGACAATTTTAGTTCCATATAGAGAACAGAAAGAACAAAGTCGTTCTGACCAACTTAAGAAATTTTCAAGTCATATGAAGCGGTGGCATCCTGATTGGAAAATTTTAGTTATAGAACAATCGGATGATGGTAAAAAATTTAATAGAGGAGCTCTTTTGAATATTGGAATATTTTATGCAAATAAAATGGGCTCAGATTATATAATTTTTCATGACGTTGACTTAATTCCTCTAAGCGAAATAGTTCCTTTATATACAATGTTTCCAGATGAACCTGTCAATATTGGTAATAGATGGCAAAGCAAATGGTCTGGAGATGGATTTAGAGGAGTTCTTTCAATCTCCATGAAAGATGCTAAAAGAATAAATGGTTATCCAAATAATTTCTGGGGATGGGGTGGAGAAGATGATGCAATGAGAATTCGAATGAAAATTAAAAACATAAAAGTTTGGAATCCAACTGGAAATTCTGGGTTCAAGGAAATGCCTCATCTGGATACTAGACAAATACCAGATGCTAAAAATATGAGAAAATGGGAAGACCTTAAAGAAGATAATGGAAGTTCAGGTCTTTCAAATGTAAAATGGAAACTTCTTTCTAAAACAGAGAATAAAAATATACTATTGTTCACAGTTGAAATAATCTAAAAACGGAATTTTTATTGTAATATGACTTATTGTATACTATTACTTATTTAGAATGCCTAACTGCCGCGAATGTGGCGACTGGATACAGTCTAACAACCCCTCCGTTTGGAGATGCAAGGTTTGTGAACGCTGGCGAAATGGTAAAAGGATTTTCTCTTTGAACTTCCTAAAAATCAAACTAAATAAAAGGTTTATGCAAAAATAAACCAATCTATTAATGGATAGGTTTTTTCCTTATTTGGAAGGCACTGATTACTCAAAGTTAATTTTGAATAAAGAAGGAAGATACAGTGTCACAAGACGCAAAGAGTCTGAAGAGATAATTGACTCCATGTACTTGACAGTTGGAAATCTGGAGACCAAATCGGTTACAGATGCTACTGCGTGTATGGGCGGAGACACTATTAATTTTTCACTGCATTTTCAGAATGTGAAAGGGATTGAAATGAATTCAGAGAACTTCTCAATCTTGCAGAATAACGTTGAAGCATTTGGATGTAAGAACGTTGAGCTGTATTGCGGAGACTCAACTGAAATTATAAATTGGGTTTCGGATGTAGTGTATGCCGACCCTCCATGGGGAGGACCGTCTTACAGGAATGAAAAAATAGTAGAGCTCTGGATGGGTAAGAAAAGACTCGATGTTTGGCTGGAAGATTTAATGAGTGGCCCGTACAGACCATCATTTATTTTTTTGAAACTTCCTTTCAACTACAATCCTATAAGGTTACAGTTCTTACCTAACTTTATAGAAATGAACGAACTAAAAATACAGAACTTCTTTTTAGTCTGCATCAAAGTAAAAAATTAATCTAGACCGTCTGTCTAGTACCGCCCACGTTTCTCGCCAATAGTAATGGCGACGTATAGCCGAGACGCAAGTTCGTCTAGCGTTGGAGGGTGTTCGGCATAATACAATTTTTTCTGAGGATTGTGAACCTCATCGTCAGCAGGAGCTTCATCTGTTCGCTGCTTCTTTCGGGCAGGAGCGCGAATAAGCTCTTCTTCTTTGTTTTCGATAGAAATCACATGAACAGGGCTGGCAGGGGGAGCTACGTCGGCCATCTTTCGCAAAAGATAATGCACGGGCGCAGCAATGCAAGATTGAATTTAGGTGAAAGATTTCCGTTTTTAACGCCTCTTCTTGGTCTTGCGTCCGCGTATTTTACGACGACGTCCGCCTGAATTTGGATTCACTACATCAGGTTGAAGGCCTTCACCTTGAGGAACCAGGTAGTCGCCAATATAGTAAGGGTTTGGCGTTGAGCTTACAGCATTCGATATTAGTATTGTTAGTCCTGTAACAACAAGTGCACCAACAGGAATCGCTATTGAGTAGATTGTATTAGTATCGACCATTATTAATCTAAAAGGAAATCTTCCAAATCTCGCATGTACATATTATTCTTTCCTTTGAGGCTCATTTTTTGAATTTTGTGTAATTCTTTTTGAAAAGAGGGACTGATTGATTTTTTCTTTTTAGGAGGTTCTGGGATGAAACGCAAAATGTGACGCAAAACATCATCGGGCAATTTCTCAAAGGTAGAAGGTGTAAACTTCATCCTTACCCTCAAACTCCAAATTAAAAAAAGAGTGGACTTACTCGTCATCGTCAGTGTAGGGACCATCGCCGTCTTCAATAGGCGTCCAGACAATCTCCTCGCTGGGAGCTTGTTGTTCAAGGTAGTCTTGTACGTCAATCTTCACCTCACGGCTTGTGAGAAACGGCTTCTCTATTGACTTCTTCAGGTACAACGCGTTTGGGCACCTCTTTTTCGGCTTTCTGTTCTTACCTCGCTTTTTTTTCACGGGGCTGTCGTTTCTGTTATCGCGACTGCCCCAGTGTGCTGGGTCTCTGGTTAGAAGCCATCTTCTGGGTACGCAGAGCGCTTCCTCTTTTGCTCCCACTTCAAAGAGAAGTTCGGGAGTCTCGGGTGGCGCCGAGAGCATTTCGCGGAGATCCGCAAGGCTCAAGCACATTCTGCGAGGAATGAGGAGCCATGCGCCAATCTCCACGGCCATTCTGTATATACTCACCCTATAATTAATGTAATTAAATCCATTTTAAAAACGAATACTCTAAATTCATTGCAAATGGTTGCATATTAAAATGGCAGCCGAACCGTACGCTAGTGCATCGGATCTCCGCAACATGGGTCACCAGTCGCGCGAAGACCGCACAACCGCAGCCTACGAAATGATCAAAGTAAAAATACTAAACCAAGCCCAAATTGGGAATCTCTTTGTAGAGATTGAAATTTGCGGTCATGATTGGTCAATCGTCAACGATCTGTGCGACAAAATAGAGGCAGAACACCCTCGCGTCATAATTAAAAAAAACCACAGCTACTATCCTGGATTATCTTCCAGGATTCTAGTGCGCTGGGATAACTAAATAAAAAGCTTAGCTTTTTTTACCACGCCCAAAGAGCGTTAGTAGTAACAAACTTTGCTTCAGCTTCTTTTGCAAGACGCCGTTCGCGGACACAAGTTAAACAGGTGCAAACGGGCCAACCATATTTAATGGTCGCATCATGTCTTACACGACAATTTAAGCACCAGCACTTTTCGCCGTTTTTAGCGGCAAAATCGTGTTCGTTCGAGTCTCTGAGGTGGGCTTTCCACTGATGGTTTAACACCCAGGGATTATAAGCCATTTTGGCAATATAAGACTGACGAATTAAATTAATTAATTCCATTTTTAAAACGAATTATTCTTATAAAAAGTAATTTCGCTCAAAATCAAAAACATGGAGTACGAGATACTTGTCTTCGAACATAATTCCATGTACGATTGGCGTGATACAAATCGCGAAAATGTTGTAAAAGTATTTGTGGAAACATGCAGAGAGTATGTAAATCCTGAATATGTTGAAGAAAATTCTACGGAGATCGATTCTAGCAACAAGTTTGTGTCCTACGCTGACCGCTCAGGAAATGACAAACCGATGCTCGTCATTTTAATTGGAACTATAACCGATGAAATGCTCGTCGAAATAAAAGAAGGACTCAAAAAACTATACGTCCACGTCTGCGAAGACTGCGGAAATGAAATGGTTCTTTTGCCCAAAAGCCGCGGTCTAGTATGCAATAACTGCTAAAACACTAAAAAGTTTTTACTTCTAAGATACTTCCATTTATGTGTTTTTTTGCGTAACATCCTGATGCAATATGACTATCGCGCCCGCATCGATTGCAAACAGGGGTAGAATCTAATTCATAAAACCCAACTTCTTCAAGTTCTGAACATGGAAAATTAATAACAACTCCACTGGGAATATTCAAAAGTTTCATATACATAGCACATTGTGTTGCATGATCGTCTTTAATAGATCTTACTGACTTCAGTTCAACAACAATTGAATTATTAACTACAATATCAGCTCTTACTGATCCAACTTCAACACCTTCAAACATAACGGGAATTATCTGTTCAGACTTAAAAGGTATTCCGTGATTTTTTAGTAGAACTTGCATCGCATTATGGTAAACTTTTTCGCTGAATCCAGCTCCAAGCTTGCTAAAAACTACATTAGCAAATGTTTTTATTTGATCCATTATCTAAATATAAATTATGTTCGTCCTAAACTATTTAAAACGAATATAAACTTGTAAAATAGTTTTTACTTAAAAGACTAAAATGCTGACATCAAGTGAGTTGATATCGAAAAGGCGGGAAAGAGTTATTGCATCATACATTGAGGCAAATAATATTAATTATGAAAATTATCATACTTCTGGAGGTACGAAAGGAACTTCTGAGTATATATATTCTAACCAAAAAGAAGATGCACATAAAATTATTGAAATATTCTATACCACTGACTGCCGAGCTATAAGTATTCAAAAAAAGACAAAAGTTGGAGCAGATGGTCTTATGATTGAAATTGCAAAACTTGCAACAACGCATATTGACGATGATTTTATAGTAAATCCCGACAATGTAAGAATTCTTACTGGTATGAGCAATGTTATGTGGGAGAAAGATATGATTGATAAAACACCATATTGTTTCAAATACAAAATCTTTCACCATGGTAAATTACCCAAGTCTGATCTTAAGAACCTAAAGAATGCTCTCATTATTATCGATGAAGTTGATGTAGGTGATAAAGAGTTCCAGTCTCTTCAAAGAACTTTGGAAGGAGCAGGTCTGTTAGACGTCATACACATGAAAGAAAACAACAACAGATTTGTCTTCATTAGTGCTACACTGACCAAGCAGATATATGAACTTTACCGATGGGGAGACTTGCACCAAAAATATAAAATGTCTATTCCTGCGTCATACTTTGGACATAAAGATTTCTTGGAAAAAGATCTTATTAAAGAATTTTATTCGCTGAGTTCCAAGGAAAAGGCTGAACAGTGGATTCAAGAAGATATACTTGACAATTATGGAACTGATTACAGAGTTCATCTTGTTCGTGTAACTGCAAAAATAGCCGAAACAGTTCAGAAAGCGTGTGTTCGCAAAGGCGTATCATTTAGAATTAATACTTCCGCAGATCGCCTTTCGGATGACGATATTGAAGAATTATTTGTAACCCCTCTGAGACGACACATTGTTCTTGCTGTAAAAGGGTTCTTCCGCAGAGCAAATCTTATTCCAAATAACTGGAAACTTCGTATCGGTGCTACACACGAACTCTATACAAAGATTGTTGATAATAATGTCCAAATTCAAGGGTTTCCTGGAAGAATGACAGGGTATTGGCGGAATTATATTGAAGAAGGACACAAGACAGGTCCTCACAGAACTTCTATCAAAGCAATTGAAGAATATAATAAAATATATCTTGATCCATTCGGAATTAATAGTTATCAGACGGCGGGATTCAAGAAAGATATTAAAGGCAACATTTCTGCAAATCCAACGATGCTCAGCGCAAAGAATATTAAAAATCTCGTAGCAGTAGACTTGCCTGTTCCAGAGAAAGAGGTTGTTGATATTAAAAGTTATCGTATTTATTCAGATAGGGAAATCGCAAAGAATGTATGTAGTAAACTATATGAAAAATTTACTCCTCTTAAAATGAATGAAGATGGATTCGCTATAACATCTCACCATGGTATTTCCAAAGTAATGTCATTGGTAGAAGCAGTAAAACTTGTTCCAAAATGCTACGGCCTTGAAGACGAAAAGAGAGGACGAAGGCTTTATCTTCCTTGCTACGAAGATACGGCCGATAATACGAGCATTCGATTCGTTATAATTATTCATCCAGGCACTGATGAAAGTAAGATAGAAGAATGTGATTCCAAGTTTACATCACTTATTCTACCATCAGATGCTGAGTAATCTTGAAAAGAAATCAGCGCGAAAAATAAGGATAAAACGCCAAGCCTAAAAGACATATCAGAACTACAATATCAAAAGTTCGGACAACCTTTTTATATTTGACGGGAAGCTCAGAGAACTCTTTGTAGTAATAGGAAGGTTTAGCCCAGCCCGTCATCCAGCCAAGAAGAGTTGGACGGAGCCTATCATTGCAGTCGTAAATGTAATCGTACCACGCCATGAGAACGTAGGCCAAACATGCAAGGATGAATCCCGTTAGAATTTGGTGTGAAAAATGCTTTGCGTGGGGAAGCCAGTAGACGGCAAGCACAAAGGCTGAAAAAATGAGACATTTCTCATTTAAGTAAAGCGGTGTTCCAAATAAGCCAAGCCCCATTCTATTATATTAGAAACTGGCTACTTTTTCAGCTTTTATTGCTGGATTATTGGAGGCAAGCATTTTTTGATGCTCTTCTTTGAATTTGAACTGGCAATCGTGCAAGTCTTCTGGCAAATGTAGAAGGCACAGCGTAAGCTTACACTTGCAATCTACAAGAACATGATTTTTGTGCCTACAATATTCACACCGAATTGGGCGTAATTTCTTACGGTCGACAGTCGTAATGTCTTCTACGAGAACTTCTGAGGTCCGCTTACTCATTTTATTAATATGCAAATGTACTATTATACCAAATTCGTTTTAAATTTCAAGAACTCTCTTTCAACCCAGTGGTCATAATTTGATTTCTTTTCGGCTTCAAGTTTTGATTTTTGAATCTTCAAATCTTTGAGAGATGAAATGTAATCATTCACAATCTGCTTATCATGTCTACTCTTATTCTGACGATAATTATCGAGAATATTCTGTACGGAATCAATTTCTGACTGAATATCTTCAATTATCTCATCCTTTTCAAATTCAGGAGCATTGTCTTGAATTGTTTTGAAATACTCAGTCCAGGCTGCAATAATATCAATTACTGGTCTATCAGATTCTTCCTCTTCAATCACATTCAAAGTTATACTTGTTTTGGGTTTAGGGAAGGTAACGCAATTTGCAAATGCCATGCAGACAAGCCTATCGTATCCTGCCCGTTTATGGTAAAGTTTCCAAAAGTCTTCGTCAGACAAGTCTTGAAAAATAGGGTAAATGTCTTGCACAAAATCAAACCATCCTCTCCTGAGTAAAAAATCTGCTTCTTCAAGCTCCATTTTATATACAGAGTATTTATCGAATAAATGGTTTCAAGCAAAAGAATAAGCGGATGCCAAACGTATCAAATCCAGAGTTGGCGGAGACGAAGGTCCAGAACCTTCCGCCTGCAGATTTGGAAACTCTTAAAAAAATGCGAGAAGAATTGTGCTCGTCAGATAAGTTTGGATTCACACTTGACCCCGAGCAGCGCTTTCTCAGACGCGTTATGAGTCCCGATTCGCCTACACGGAGTCTTTTTATGGTTCACGGAACGGGAGCAGGTAAGACATGTACTGCAATTCAAATTGCAGAAGAGTATATTATTCGACCAGAGTTTCAGGATAAAAAGGTTCTTGTTATTGCGGGACCTGCTATTCAACTAGGATTCAAGGACCAGATTTTCAGTCTTAGCCGAATTAAAAACGTAGGTGGAGAACTCATGTCGCAGCAATGCACGGGACGACGATACTGGGATATGATTCAGCGAATCAGCGAGCAGACTCCAAAGAAGCTTACTGACGTTGCAAATCAGCGAAAAATACAGGCACTAGTATCTCGAATTATTGATGGGTTTTATGAATTCATGGGGTACGACACTCTTGCAAATATGGTCATGTCAAAGAATAGCGATAAATGGATTCACGATACATTTGACAACCGTCTGATAATTGTGGACGAAGCGCATAACTTGCGCGACATTTATGAAAGCGGAGAATCAGAAGCTTCGAAACGTCGGTCATCTGCGATTGAGAGAATTGTGCGAGTCGCAGATGGAGTTACGCTTGTACTTCTGACTGCAACGCCGATGTACGATTCGTATGATGAAATTCTGTATTATTTCACGCTGTTTCTGTGGAACGAGCGACGAATGAAGAAAGACGATAAAATAACTGTTTCTGAAATTTTCAAAGATGACGGAACTTTCAAGGAAGGAGCTGAAGCAAAGTTCAGAGGATGGTGCCAGGATTATGTTTCGTTCATTAAAGGAGAAAATCCATTCAAGTTTCCTTTTCGCCTTCCTCCTCCGTCAAAGTATATTGCTGCAAACGATAGAACTGAAGATGTAAATGGCGATAAAGTAAAAAAGTATGTGAGATTTCTTCCCTTGGTAGCGTCAATGGTTTCTCCATTTCAGGAAGAAGCTATTAAGGAAGCCAAGTCAACTCCTTTCAGCGACCCAAGCCTTATTTGCGCATACCCCGACGGAGGAGACTTTCGCACGGTTTTTAAATCGACTCGAGGTAAGCTTTCTTACATTGGTGAAAAATTCCTTGCTCCGTCGCAAGTACAAACCTACAGCTCAAAGTTTGCTTTAATTATGAAAATCCTGAAAGAATCTACAGGAATTGTGTTTGTATTTTCAAATTTGGTAGAGAATGGTACTCAACTGTTTTCTATGTGTTTGGAAGAACACGGCTATGCCCCTGCAATTGGTTCATCTCTTCTTGTAACATCTGGAGAAGTTGCGGCAGGCAGTTCGGGAAAGTATGTCATGCTAACTTCCGAAGTTTCTGAACTTGATATTAAGTCTTCTCTAAATATTCTCAAAGACCGTTCCAATGCAGATGGTTCCAGAATACGCGTAATTGTAGCATCTCCCAAAGTCAGCGAAGGTATTGATTTTCGATTCGTGCGTCAAGTACATATTCTGGACCCGTGGTACAACATGAGCCGAATCGAGCAGGTTATTGGTCGAGGAATTCGAAAATGCTCTCATTCTCTTTTGCCGTTTGAAAAGCAAAACTGTACGGTGTTTCTGCACGTATGTCGTTATCCCGATTCAACTCGTGAAACTATAGATGAGTACAAGTACAGAGTATTCGTAGAACAAAAGGCAATAAAGATAGCTAAGGTTCGGCGAGTGATTA
>Ga0214921_10012256_pt1 | contig 10280 bp, 8 predicted proteins | sample LL1505_MetaG_FD_177992 | JGI IMG/M metagenome (GOLD analysis project Ga0214921, IMG submission 177992) | Freshwater microbial communities from Lake Lanier, Atlanta, Georgia, United States - LL-1505 | ecosystem: Environmental > Aquatic > Freshwater > Lake | place: USA: Georgia | collected 2015-05-28
ACGCCTTTCCAAAATGCCACGCGACCGCGAATTTCCTCGGCCTGCGGTTTGGGATCGGCGTAGTACCAAACTGAGTCTGTGTTGAGTTCGCCATTGACCAACAAAGAGTAGTAACTGGCTTGCCCCTTCCAAGCACACATGGTTTTGTGGTTGCTGGGCGAAATGAATTCGGGTTTCAAAGCGCTCAAAGGGAAATAGTGGTTGCCCTCAAGCAAGACGGTATCGTCACTTTCAGCGACGACGGTGTGGTTCCAAACGGCTTGCATGGGTGCTTTCTTCTTAAGTTGAGAGTGAGATCATTATCGGTTCAGACCGGTCTTCTTCACATGGCAAGGCCAAATTTGTACTTATGATTTAAAAAATCTATTTTTACTTGAAATTCAATTTGCAAAATTTTTTTTGCTAAATTTTTGTCAAAATCATCTGATACGTCAAATTCCATTTATTTAATAATTTTTTAACCCTTTGGAGCTTTTCCCATGCCTTATCACAACCTGTCTTCCCCAATGACACCTACCTGCGCATGTTGCGCTCCTGCGCCTTTGCGCTCCGGCCTTGGCGTGAATCGCCGTGGCTTTTTGAACCTTGGTGCTGCTGGTGTGGCGGGTGCGGCTTTGGCCAGCATGGCGCCCGGCAAAAGTTTCGCTGCAAGTGGCAATTACGAAGCCATGTTGGTCAACTGTATCGACCCCCGTTTCACCACCCTCAGCTGGCAGTACATGGGCTTGATCCAAGGTGTCAGCCGCGAAAAGCTCGAAGACAACTACAGCCACTTTGTGATGGCTGGTGGCCCCATCGGCGCGGTTCACCCTAAGTTCGCCGCTTGGCACGCCACTTACTGGGACAACTTGGATGTCACCGTGTCCTTGCACCATATCAAGCGCGTGATTGGTATTTCCCACCGCGATTGCGGCGCGGCCAAATTGGCGTTTGGCGCAGACGCTGTGTCAGACAAAGACAAAGAAACCGAAGCCCATTCGGAAGCCCTGTCCATGTTCCGCAAGGAAGTGAACAAGCGCCAACCCAAGCTGAGCGTGATCACCGGCATCATGAACACCAATGGCCGTGTCGACTTGATCGGCTAAGCCAGTCCATCTAAAAAAGACAGCAGCAAGCGATTGACCTCTGGGGGTTGCTCTTGCTGCACCCAATGGCCTGCATGTGGGATGAGCTGACACAAGCGCATCTTGCTGAAGGCTTTGGTTTGCATGGCCTCATAGGCGCCCGGCATTTGGTAGACGCCCCAGTCCGAGGCTCCCGCGATAAACGCCGAGGGAACGTCAATGGTTTTGCCGCCCCATTGCTGTCCCAGTTGGGCAAAAAGTCCTGCATCAGTGCCGCAGCGGTACCACTGCAAACCGCCTTGAAAGCCGGTGCGTTGGTACTCGGCTGCATACACCGCCAAGTCCGAGTCGGGCAGCCATTTGCTGGCGGCGATGGCTTGGCTTGAAGGCATGAAAGGCGCGACCGCCTCGGCCATGGTGTCGTTGGCTCCCATGATGTAGTAATCGGGCAATTCAGCCCAAGCTTGGGCCGTCCAACCGGCCAGCGGATGGGGTTGGTTGGGTGCCCAATCGGCGCTTTTGACGTGGTAGTAAGCCCGCAAAAAAGCATGTAAACCCTGAGGCGCATGCCACATATCGGTGTTGGCTTGTGGCCCTGAGTAGTACCACTGGTAATGCTGGCGCGGTGGCTGCAAGCTGTCCAAGCCGTGAACCAGTTCGGTGATTTTTTGGTGGACAGCCAATGCATCAATGCTGGGCGGTGGTCCGGCAAAAGGCGCACTCATCATCACCACCGCATGAAACACATTTGGGCGTGTCAGCGCACACCATGCGGCCACGGGAGAGCCAAAGTCGTGGCCAATGACACAGGCCACATGCTTGTGTCCCAAGGCATGGACCAAGGCCACTGCGTCGTCCACCAATTGCAGCATGTGGCTGGCCTGCCAGTCACCCTCAAAACTACTGTCTCCGCCAGTGGTGCGGCCATAGCCGCGCTGATCGGGAGCGACCACGTGGTAGCCAGCAGCAGCCAACACCGGTAATTGGTGTCGCCAGCTGTAGGCCAATTCTGGAAAACCATGCAGCAGCAACAGCAGTGGCTTGTCAGTCACATCCCCGGCATAGCCCGCTTCAAGGTAATGCATGTGCAAGCCTTGGGCTGTGTCGGCGTAGCCAGCGCGTACACCCTCGGGCAGGGGCAGGGGAGGAAGTGATGTGCTCACAGCAAGGATTCTTTCAAGCAAAGGCTTAGGCTGGCAAGCGTAGCGGTAATTGACGCAAACGCTGGCCGGTCAGGGCAAACAAGGCGTTCGCCACCGCAGGGGCCACGGGCGGGGTGCCGGGTTCGCCCACGCCCTCAGGGTGGGCATCACTGTCGATGATGTGGGTGTCCACCACCGGTGCTTGCGGCATGCGCAGCACGGGGTAGTTGTTGAAGTTGCTTTGTTGAACACGCCCTTTGTCGATGGTGATTTCGCCAAACAAAGCGGCGGACAAACCAAACACCACTGAACTTTCCATTTGCTGCGCAATCAGCATCGGGTTGATGGCTGTGCCGCAATCGATGGCACACACCACGCGGTGCACCACGATTTGCTGGTTTTGCACCGACACCTCGGCCACTTGCGCCACGATGCTGCCAAAGGATTCATGCAAAGCAATGCCCAAGGCCCGCTGTGCGCCATCAGGGCCGACCGCAGGCGCTTGTCGCCAGCCGCTTTTGTCGGCGGCGGTTTGCAACACCTTGGCATGGCGGGGATGGTTTTTCAGCAGCCCTAAGCGAAAGTCCAAGGGGTTTTGACCGGCAGCAAAAGCCATTTCATCGACAAAACTTTCTTTGAAAAACGCTTGGTGCGAGTGGCCGACTGAGCGCCAAAAACCCACGGGAAAAGGCAGGTCGACCGCCACATGGGCAATGCGGGCATTTGGCCATTCATAGGCTTGGTCAAAAGCGCCTTCGGCGGTGGTTTTGTCAGGGCCTGCGCCTGGCAGGCCAAACGAACGCGCCATGACTTGCGGCACGATGGCTTGGCTGGCCGAGGTGTTTTGCCATGCCACCAATTGGTTTTGTGCGTCCAAGCCTGCGCTGAAGCGGCTGATGCAAACAGGACGGTAGAAGTCATGTTGCATGTCTTCGCTACGGCTCCACAGTGTTTGCACCGGTGTGCCCTCCATGGCCTTGGCCACGACTGCGGATTGGGCAATGATGTCCATTTCTAAGCGACGGCCAAAGCCGCTGCCGAGCATGGGAATGTGCAGCTTTACTTTGGACACGTCGATACCGAGTTGCTTGGCCACCACTTTGCAAGCCAAATCGGGGACTTGGGTTGACGCCCACACTTGCGCCGCGCCATCTTTGAACCACACGGTGCAGCCCATGGGCTCCATGGGGGCGTGTGCCAAATACGGTGCGTGGTACTCAGCTTTCACTGTGCGAGCCGCTTTATGCAAAGCGTTATCGGCGTCGCCGGTTGAAAAATACGCAAAGCCTGTGTCGCTGTCCAAGGCTTTGCGCAGTTCTGCATCAATGGTATCGCTGGACCATGTAGAGGACGGTGCGTTGTCCCATTTAACTTCGACTTGCGTGAGCGCTTTCATGGCTTGGTAGGTGGATGCGGCCACCACCGCCACGCCTGCACTGGTGCCATGCAAGGCGTCAATCGCCAGTACCTTTTTCACGCCAGACAAGGCCAAGGCTTTGCTGTCGTCAAAGCTTTGCAGCTTGCCACCCAAAATGGGGTTCATACGCACACAGGCAAACAACAAACCCTCGGGGCGAATATCACCAGCGAACAAAGCCGTGCCATCACTTTTGGCCTCGGTGTCCAAACGCGGCAGGCTTTGCCCAATGAGTTTGAAATCCACGGCGGGTTTGAGCGTGATGGAAGGCGGCAAGCCGACTTTGGCCGCTGCGAAGGCCAACTCGCCAAACGTGGCTTTCTTGCCCGAGCTGTGCGAGACCACGCCGTCTTTCACATCGCATTCACTGGTGGGGACATGCCACTGCTGCGCTGCTGCACCTACCAGCATCGCTCGTGCGCTGGCACCTGCTTCTCGCATGGGCAGCCACAGGTCTTTGATGCTGGTCGAGCCACCGGTGAACATCAGCCCCATTTCGCGCATGGCTTTGCGAACCAGCCACTGTGCGCTGCTTTTCACCATGCCTTGGTTGTCAGGGTGAAACGGCAATCCATCGGCCACACCGGCCAAGTTGTTGTAGATATTGTCTTGAGGCGACTGCTCAAAACGCACTTGGTCCCAACGCGCATCCAATTCTTCGGCCAGCAACATCGCTAAGCCGGTGAACACGCCTTGCCCCATTTCAGATTTGCCCATCACTACCGTGACGCTGTCGTCCTCGCCAATGCGCACCCAGCCATTCAGCGCGCTGGTTTTGTCGATGGCGGTCAAAGGTTTGGCAGGGTTCAACCGTTGGCTCGGGGGCATCACGCCCCAGCCAATTGCTAAAACGCCGCTGCCTGCGGCAAGCGCGGCCAGTACATGTCTTCTTTTCACTGCGTGTCCTCAAGGGGTTGAAGTTGTCATTATGGCGAGTGTGTGATGCTTTCCCGCCTTGCCTGTGCCGTTAGCATTGAGCGCATGACATCTCCCACTTCACCCCCCACCTTTGGCATCATCATCATTGGCGACGAAATTCTCTCAGGCAAGCGCCAAGACAAGCATTTGGCCAAGTACATCGAACTCTTGACAGAGCGAGGCCTCGGCCTTTCCTATGCCGACTATGTGTGCGACGAACCCGAACGCATCACTGCCACCTTGAAACGTGCATTCGAGCAAAGCGGCGTGGTGTTCTCTTGTGGCGGGATAGGTGCCACGCCTGACGACCACACCCGCCAATGCGCGGCCAAGGCGTTGGGGCTTGACTTGGTACTGCACCCCGAGGCTGAGGCCTTGATACGCGAACGCACCCGCGATGTGGCTTTGGAAAACGGCCAGCCGTATGAGCCCGACCGCCCAGACAATATGCATCGCCTGAACATGGGGCGTTTTCCTGCTGGGGCGAGCATCATCCCCAACCCCTACAACAAGATCGCCGGTTTCACCTGCCAAGGCTCGCAAGGCGTGGTCCACTTTGTCCCGGGCTTTCCAGTGATGGCGTGGCCGATGATGGCTTGGGTGCTTGACAACGTGTATGCCGCCCATTTTCATCAGGTGTTGCGCATCGAAAAATCGGTGATCGTCATGGGGGCTATGGAAGCGACTCTGACGCCTTTGATGGAAGCCATCGAGGCGCGGTTCAGCGGCGTCAAGGTGTTCAGCTTGCCAAGCGTTGACCACCCCGAGTTTGGCAGGCACATCGAATTGGGTGTCAAAGGCACGCCCGAACAGGTGCAAGCGTCTTTTCCTGAGCTGATTTCAGGTCTGCACGAATTTGGTGCAAAATTAGGCCCTGAAATGGTGCGATCTTAGTTGTGATCCAATGTGGTGCAAAACATGGCGAATGTTCAGCTCATGCTCATTGAGTCTGATGGCTTGAAAAGCCAAATGCATCAAGTAATCAATTGGTATGTACTAAGAAAAAACTTGTCTTGACCGTCTCGTGGCACAAATCATGCAAGACAATGCAAAACCCCGATTTTTTAAACCAACCTCTTTAGGAGAAACTGATGGCCAAGACCGTCGCAGACGTCATGAAGGACGTGAAGGACAACGAAATCAAGTTTGTCGACTTCCGCTTTACCGATACCCGTGGCAAAGAACAGCACGTGAGCGTGCCTATTTCTGCGTTCAACGAAGAAAAATTCTCCGAAGGCCACGCGTTTGACGGTTCCTCTATTGCCGGTTGGAAAGGCATTGAAGCTTCTGATATGTTGTTGATGCCTGATGCGAATTCCGCGTTCATCGACCCGTTCTTCCAAGAGCCCACCTTGGTGTTGTCCTGCGACGTGTTGGAACCCGGTGACGGCAAGGCCTATGACCGCGATCCCCGCTCCATCGCCAAGCGTGGTGAAGCCTACCTTAAGGCTTGCGGCATAGGTGACACCGCTTACTTTGGTCCCGAGCCTGAATTCTTCATTTTTGACAATGTGCAATGGGGCAATGAAATGTCCGGCGCGTTCTTCAAGATCGATGAATACGAAGCGCCTTGGAACAGTGGCGCCAAGCTCGAAGGCGGCAACCGTGGTCACCGTCCCGCCGTCAAAGGCGGCTACTTCCCCGTTCCTCCCGTGGACAGCACCCAAGACATGCGTGCCGAAATGGTGTTGTTGCTCGAAGAAATGGGTATCCCCGTTGAAGTCTTCCACCATGAAGTGGCAGGCGCGGGTCAAAACGAAATCGGTACCAAATTCAGCACCTTGGTCGAGCGTGCCGACTGGACCCAAAAACTGAAATACGTGGTGTGGAACGTGGCGAATGCTTACGGCAAAACCGCGACTTTCATGCCCAAGCCCATCGTTGGCGACAACGGCTCAGGTATGCACGTTCACCAGTCCATCTGGAAAGACGGCAAAAACCTGTTTGCAGGCAAAGGCTATGCGGGTTTGAGCGACACCGCTTTGTTCTACATCGGCGGCATCATCAAGCACGCCCGTGCCTTGAATGCCATCACCAACCCCACCACCAACAGCTACAAGCGTTTGGTGCCCGGCTTTGAAGCACCTGTGAAGCTGGCTTACTCCAGCCGTAACCGCTCGGCTTCTATCCGTATTCCCCACGTGGCTTCTGACAAAGCACGCCGCATCGAGGCACGTTTCCCCGATCCCATGGCCAACCCTTACCTGTGCTTTACTGCACTCATGATGGCGGGCTTGGACGGTATCGAAAACAAAATCCACCCCGGCGAAGCCGCCACCAAAGACCTCTACCACTTGCCACCCGAGGAGGACGCATTGGTCCCCACCGTGTGCCACAGCTTGGACCAAGCTTTGGAGTATTTGGACAAGGGCCGTTCGTTCTTGACCAAAGGCGGCGTGTTCACTGACAGCATGATCGATGCTTACATCGAACTCAAAATGCAAGAAGTCACACGTTTTCGCATGGCCACCCATCCGGTGGAATTCGACATGTACTACTCACTCTGAGCCGCACAGGTCGATCACAACCCAAAGGACGGCCCTGCGCCGTCCTTTTTTTTGGGGTTCGGGTGAACAGTTGGCATGACAGAAGTCGGCAGTTAGAGGGACACTGGCAGGTATGAAATGGATCGAATGGTTATTGGCTTTGGTTGTGAGTGTCAGTGGCACGCTTGCCATGGGCAATCAAGTGTCTGTGCCCGTTTGGCGATGCGGCAACCTCTATACCAACCAACCCCAGCCAGACCAGTCGTGTGAATCGGTCACGATCAGCACATTGGAAGAAACCCAAGTGCCACAACCCTCCAAACCAGCTTCTGCTGTGGTGCCTGCGGTACCTGCATCGGCTGGCAAACCACCAGCACCCCGTGTGGACTCGGTCGCGCAGCGTGAGCGTGATGGTCAGGCCAAAGGTATTTTGAGCCATGAACTCAAACGCTTGAACGAGCGCTGCCAATCGGTCACCGACACCCAAACCTTACAGCGTTGTGCCGCCGACCAAGCCGCTTTGAAACGTGAACTCTCACGCCTGCCCTGAATCTCGCCATGCCTGCTGAACGTTTCGCTGCCCTCGACCTGCTCGCCACCTTGGTGTTGGTGGTGCAGGCCGACGACCGCGTGTTGTTTGCCAATGCCTCGTTTGAAGATGTGATGGGTTTGTCGCGGCGCAGCCTGCACGGCGCCAATGCTGCGGAGCTGTTTGTGGACGCACAAGCCATGCGCCAAGCCATAGCAGGTGCCAGACGCCACGATTTTTCTGCCCTGCGTTTTGACGACCAACTCAGGCGCCAAGGCGCTGAGCCGTATGCGGTGCATGTGGTGGTGGCCAGCACCGAAAGCCCAGACGAGGTGGTGGTGGAGTTGCTGCCCCAAGAAACCCAGACCCGCCAAGACCGTGAAGAGCGGCAAATGGAGCAGGCGCAGGCCCACAAAGAGCTGATTCGCAACTTGGCGCATGAAATCAAAAACCCTTTGGGCGGCATCCGTGGAGCAGCGCAGTTGCTGCAACTGGAGCTCGATTCGCGTGACTTGACCGAGTACACCCAAGTCATTGTGCGAGAGGCTGACCGCTTGCAAACCTTGGTGGACCGCTTGCTGGCCCCCCACCGACGTCCGCAAGTGGTGGGCAATGTGAATATCCACGAGGTGTGCGAGCGGGTGCGCACCCTGATCTTGGCTGAATTCCCCAAGGGTTTACAGGTGCGGCGCGACTATGACACCTCGCTGCCTGAATTCAGCGGCGATGTGGAGCAGCTCATTCAGGCTGTGCTCAATATCGCCCACAACGCAGCCTTGGCATTGAAAGACCGCATTGCCATGGGCGACGCGCAAATCATTTTGGCCACCCGCATTGCCCGGCAAGTCACTTTCGTGAAAAAACGCTTTCGCTTGGCACTGGAATTGCATGTGATTGACAACGGTCCAGGCATCCCAGATGACATTCGGGAGCGGCTGTTTCATCCCTTGGTGTCGGGGCGCGATGGCGGCTCGGGTTTGGGGTTGAATTTGGCGCAATCCTTTGTGCAACAGCACCAAGGCTTGATTGAATGTGAAAGTCAGCCAGGGCTAACGGATTTCAAAATATTGATTCCGCTGCCCTGAAAAAGCAAAGCGCCTAGGCGCATGACAAGGTGAAGTACTGCGATGAAACCTATTTGGATTGTTGACGACGACCAGTCCATCCGCTTCGTGCTGGAAAAAGCCTTGATGCGAGAAGACTTGCCCACGCGCAGTTTTACCCACCCGCGTGAGGTGCTGCAAGCGCTGGAGACGGCAACACCCGAAGATTCGCCGCAAGTGCTGGTGAGTGACATCCGCATGCCTGGCGGCTCTGGCTTGGATTTACTCTCCCAAGTCAAAGCCCGAATGCCCGGCCTGCCCGTCATCATCATGACGGCCTACTCCGATTTGGACAGCGCTGTTTCAGCCTTCCAAGGGGGTGCTTTCGAGTACCTGCCCAAGCCCTTTGACTTGACCAAAGCCATCGAGTTGATTCGCCGTGCGGTGGAAGAAAGTCAGCGCGAACAAACCAGCGCCACCAATGTGGACAGCACGCCTGAAATGCTGGGCCAAGCGCCTGCCATGCAAGACGTGTTTCGCGCTATTGGCCGACTCAGCCAAAGCCATGTCACCGTCATGATCACCGGTGAATCTGGCTCGGGCAAAGAATTGGTCGCCCGAGCGCTGCACAAGCATTCGCAACGCGCCGATGGGCCGTTTGTGGCCATCAACACCGCCGCGATTCCCAAAGATTTGTTGGAGAGTGAGTTGTTTGGCCACGAGCGAGGTGCTTTCACTGGTGCGCAAGCCATGCGCCGTGGGCGTTTCGAGCAGGCCGATGGCGGTACGCTGTTTTTGGACGAAATCGGCGACATGAAGTTTGATTTGCAGACCCGCTTGTTGCGGGTGTTGTCGGACGGCAGTTTTTACCGTGTGGGTGGCCACAGTGCCATCAAAACCAATGTGAGGGTGATCGCTGCCACGCACCAAAATCTGGAGCAACGTGTCCAAGAAGGTGCATTCCGCGAGGATTTGTTTCACCGCTTGAACGTCATCCGGTTGCGCTTGCCGCCGCTGCGCGAACGCCGCGAAGACATCGCCATGCTGACGCGGCATTTTTTGCAACAAAGCGCCCAGCAATTGGGCGTGGAAGCCAAGCGCATATCGGACAGCGCCATCGAGCTGCTGCAAAACTTTGCCTTCCCTGGCAATGTGCGTCAGTTGGAAAACATCTGCCATTGGCTCACCGTCATGGCGCCTGCCCAAGCCATTGAGCCCAAAGACCTGCCGCCTGAGGTGCTGGCGCCTTTTCCCGCTGCGAGTGCGGCGATGAATGGTATGGGGGCTGTTGTGCATGAAGCGTCAAGCCCAGCGCCTGTGGTGGGTAGCCCTGTGGCCAAACCCGTGGTGTTGAATACCCCAGGCGAGAACTGGCAGGCGGGCCTAGAGGCTGAGGCCATGTCCTTGTTAGCCTCTGGCCGTGTGGATGTGTGGGACGAGATGACGCGTCGCTTTGAAGCCTCGCTGATTCAAACCGCTTTGGCGCATACCCGTGGGCGGCGCATCGATGCGGCGCACAAGCTTGGCATTGGCCGCAACACCATCACCCGCAAAATACAAGAACTGGGCCTGGAGTAAACCCCGCTTTAAGGCTTAGGCGTCGCTTCAGTTGAGGGTAGTTTGCAATCTGTGTTGCCATAGCTGACAAAGCAACTTTGCTGTGCGCAACTGCGCACATAGT
>Ga0214921_10012257_pt1 | contig 10280 bp, 7 predicted proteins | sample LL1505_MetaG_FD_177992 | JGI IMG/M metagenome (GOLD analysis project Ga0214921, IMG submission 177992) | Freshwater microbial communities from Lake Lanier, Atlanta, Georgia, United States - LL-1505 | ecosystem: Environmental > Aquatic > Freshwater > Lake | place: USA: Georgia | collected 2015-05-28
TCGCGGGGGCACATCGATTGCGATCCAGAAACGTCAGGCCACGGTGGGAAAGTTGCCATCCAAGGTAGATCCACCCATTTGCACACCGAGCCTCAAGGACATCGATGTTATCCCTCGTGATCGTGCAATGATCAAAGCGCATCGGAAGAGCAATCCTCGATGCGCCAAGCCATGCGAGATTGTGCGCGGTCTACCCAAGACCCATGATGATGGTTTGGTTGTTGGTATTGAGGGGTGTGCTGTGTGTGGAAACACATCGTGGCATGGTGATTGCGTTGGTGATTATAGCGAGAATCCACCCTACGATAGCGATAGTGACCACACCCAGGACGATCAATCTTTCATATGGGTAGTATACCCCGACTACAATTACATACCCACTGAATTGTGTGGTCCAGGTTGCACCACACAGTAGATTTCGATCTAGTATCTGGTATATCTTTTCATTTTATTATGACATCTTACCAATTGATTTGTCGCTTAAAAATGTGGACATCATATCAACTGTTTGATTGATAAAAAAATTGAATATTCATTATAACTGTATCATCTGTATTGCGTCATTTATAATATAGGTTAACATGAACGCATCTACGGATGATTCATGTTCTCAGTCGCTCTGCGACTTCTTGACGGTATCTGCCACCATGGCAAAAACAAGTTATCTTCCAAAGATCATGATCAAAACAAGATCAGATAGTTTGCCTATCGAAATGCCCAAGTTGTGCAGTAAAATTGTCCCATGGTGTGACCTCAGGTGGAGTACTGTCACAGTCATTGGACAAACTGATGATCCCGAGAACGACAACAGTCTCAGCACAGAGTGGCTCGCAAAAGCAGTTGAGATTGATGCAACAATCATTGATTTTCCGGGGCCAGATTTTACTGTGCACATTCGCACCTCTGATAACTACAGGTGTACTGTGATTCGTTTGAATACATATCTTTACGACACTATTTTTGTGTACGATCGCATGTATCAACCGGTACCCTTTGCCGAGACACTGGCAAAACGGCGTGAACTTGAGAAGTTCAATTTTTTGCAGAGGTCAATGGGGTTGCACCTAGAGTCATATTATCGTGAGGTACGTAGTTCAATCAGAGGTATGCGAACACGTCTTTTGCGTACCTATGGTCCATATGTGTTAGAACAACATCTAAGTCGCGAGTTGCACGATGCAAAACTTGCACATGCACTAGATGATACCGCAGTGTCACGACACATGCTTCAACAAATTTCAAATGATCTTCAACAGATCACTTCTGACCGTCATGATGTGGAGGATATTATCAAGACATTTGTCAGGAGACAAATTCTTACAACTGTGTCTAATGAGGATATCGCTGGAACCTATTGGATTGTACCACTATTTATGCATATGGTTTTGGGGCATGATTTGCCTGATGGATTCATTAGGTTGGGGTTCATGGTTGGAACTGCTCATCTTGTCTATGTGGTTGATATGGATCAGATCATGAGTAACATTGCAGAGCGGATTGCTTGGGAGGACAATGAGATTGGTTATGATGTCGTTTGTGACTATGACTATGCAGATTATGATGATCTCATGGATCACCGACAAGAGCGACTTCCCAAAGGATCAAAGCACACCAAGTCACATACCAGTTTTCGGGTTCGAGGAAGCAAGTCAGTGACTGTTCAAGAGCATCAAGCAATTGGTGCAGCACCACGGACATATGTACCACAATCAATTCCATCCTCAGATGCAATTCCACGTGATCGCCAAATGCTCAAAACACATCCCAAGAGCAATCCACGATGCTTCAAGCCGAAGGAGATTGCTCGGCGAATGACTGCCAAGACACATATGCTATAGCAATATCACTTTTTATTTATAGGAACAAGCAATGAATGCAATCAATTCATATTGCAATAATTAAAAAAATGAAAAATATAATAGTCTATTTATCTCATCATGAAGTACATTATATTAGCCGGTTTCCGCGTTCATCCATTAGGAAGAACCAAGTTACCCTTTTACTCCCTGCACCCCTCAGTGATCATGGAGTCCACAACACACCACCCACACTTGCTTGACCAGCCGTTGCCTGACAACAACTTTCAGGCATTTGTCAACATCACCAGCTCCGACGACCCCCAGCCCATCACAACACCCCGCACCGAGATCTCTCCTGCGCAACGTGCGTACCAGCTCATGCAACAGAGGATGGAGGATCTGGACCGCGCCAACCGCACTGTGGAGGTCTCTCATCCTGATCCCAGGGTACAGGCTGACCACATCTTGGCTGCACGGGATGCACTCGACGATGCGGCCAGTGCGGCCGTGGATTTTGTTCGTGAGTGTTACTACGCGATGAAGTATGACCAGGCACTTCAGATTGCCTGCATTGCACTGCGCTTGCTCGGACAGCTGCATGGTGGGGCTGACAACGCACTCACTACAGACACACTGACACTGCTGATCAGCGTGCAATTGGCTCGGGGTGACATTCCATCTGCACTGCGTTCAGCAGCAGTCGTTCTGCGTACACAACACGTAGTCTCCAACATTCACCTGTGGGCCCACTACCTTGGCATCGTAGCATATGCACACATGTGTGGAGAGCAGTTCCACGATGCTCTCGCACTCTACACACAGCAGCTCAAGATCATCTACCCGCGCGGAACACCATCTGCACTTAACGTGGCGTACTGCCTGTACAACATCGTGTGTACGTGTCACGCGATGGGACCATTATATGCAGCAGAGGAGATGGACTATGCCGCGACATTGGCTGTTGTGGTGCGGAATGCTCCCATCAATCGGTCACAGAGTCCAGCAACGCGCGAGTGGCTCACGTACGAGTATGCGGTGCACCACTGGTACCCGGACCTGATTAACACCACAATCAGCCAGGACCTGTGGCGTGGGGAGTCACCACTTCCGGATGCCACCGACTACTCAGACACCGAGGACGACTCAGGTAGCGACACCGAGGAGTTTGCACGTGAGTTTGCGGGGTCATTCATCAGTACAAATCCCGCTGCAACTGACACTGCGGCAGGTCACTGGGACGATGCCCCGAGAAGTGGTGTCTAACAGTGCAGACACACTCCGCAATTCTTTTATCCTGCCTGTATTGCCTGTCACCATATGCATTTACACATCAGCAATTTTTTATTTGTTGTCTCTGACGAGCCACCAAATAAAAAATTGGCATCCTCAAGCTTTGCTATCGTCAGCAATTTTTTATTTGTTGTCTCTGACGAGCCACCAAATAAAAAATTGACATCCTCAAGCTTTGCTATCGTCAGCAATTTTTTATTTGTTGTCTCTGACGAGCCACCAAATAAAAAATTGAATCAAAATACCACTTAACGATAATACAACTAATTACAACATCCAAAATGCTCAAAAAATTCGACATCATACTTGCAACAGACAAATCAAATGGAATTGGCTGCCATGATGCAGTTACTGATTCATATTATGTTCCGTGGAAATCACCAAAAGACATGACATATTTTAAAACCATAACAACACATACAGAAAAACCGGATAGGCAAAATGCAATAGTAATGGGATTTAACACATGGATATCAATTGGAAAATTATTGCCGAATAGATACAATGTTGTTATAACTTCAAGAATTATTGAGGGTGTAAATACATTTAAGTCATTTGATAGTGCACTGGAAACTTTATCAGCTGATGATCTAATTGATAAAATATTTGTTATAGGTGGAGCAAAATTATATGAGTCAACATTCAATCATTATTGTCTTAACAAAGTATATCTTACTACAATTGATTATGATTATAGCTGCAACATAAAAGTGTCATTTGATCCACATGCATTCAAACAAATTAGTGAAATAACATGCACAGAGCATGACATTGAAATAAAATTCTATCAATATGAAAAAAAGTCACATGATGAAGAACAATATTTAAAAATTATGGAAAAAATATTGGCTACTGGTACACAAAAAAATGCTAGAAATGGTGATACGATATCATTATTTGATGGAAGTCATATGGAATTTGACATGTCGAATGGTAAATTGCCTGTGTTAACAACTAAGAGAATATTTTTACGAGGTGTTTTTGAGGAACTTATGTTTTTCATTACAGGAGATACAAATACAAATCATTTGAAGGAAAAGGGTGTCGGAATATGGACAGCAAATACAACGAGGGAATTTTTAGATTCAGTCGGTTTAACAAAATATGAACCCGGCGATATTGGTACTGCATATTCATTTCAATTTAGACATTATGGCGCAGAATATGAAGGTATGCATTGTGATTATAGGGGGAAAGGAGTTGATCAGTTCGATAAAGTTATCAATGATCTGATTACAAATAGGTTTTCAAGAAGAATTTTAATGACAACATATAATCCAGCACAAGTTAATAAGGGACCGTTACCGCCATGTCATGGTATAGTTATTCAATTTGGAATTGAGGATGACAACAAATTAAGTTGTCACATGTACCAACGATCAGCTGATTGGTTTCTTGGGGTTCCATGGAATATTACATCATATGCATTGATGCTGTTAATAGTAATTGAATTGGTAAATAATTCACCTTTGTACACTGGCCCAAAACTGGCACCACATAAATTATTAATGTCGTTCGGTGATATTCACCTGTATGCCAATTCTATTGATGCCGCCAAAAAACAAATAACTAGAATACCCTTTGAATTTCCAACAATTGAATTTGTAAAAAAAATCAAAACATTAGATGAACTTGAGTGGACAGATATTAAAATCAATAATTATAAATGTGCACCCAATGATTTTGGGGTTGTAATGATGGCATAAAATTGAAAACTAATTATTCTATCTGGAAATCACTTAAAATAACATTACATTAAAATTACTATCCATGTCCCAAAAGGTAGAACGCAATAGTTATAAATATGAAGAAATAATGAAATATCAGGAAATCAATAATGTGTTGCCTGCGCATCTTGCACCTTATTGTGTTCCTGAGTGTGCAAACACACTTCCTCAAATAAAGTCGTATGAGGAACAATTAATAGAAATAATAAACAGCATTACAAAAGGTGATAATCCAAATGATATTATTTTTAGAAATATGGTTAAGTTTTATATTAATGCAGTCAATCAAAACAATTATCATGACTATCTCCAAAAATTAAAGAATTTGGACTATTCATCCAAATCAAATATTCATTTCTTAGCAACAGAGTTATTAAGGTGTTCACTCAGTTGTCCAATATCTTATAAAGGTTTTAATTTGCAGGAGGAATCAAAACATAAATATGTTCCAGAAGTATGTGCCGATATTGCAAAACAATTTTCATCATTCATTGTTAGAATTCACGATGTTGATGTCAGTTTTCACAATGAAATGTTAGCTGTTTGCCAAAGATTTTTTATTGATTTCATGGACATAAACAAAACAATGGATGAACACAATACTTACAATTCTGATAATTATAAAGGATTTATGACATTTATGGGGTTGCTGTATTCAAGAAGTATAGTACCAAATAAAATTGTTACTGAGTGTATGAATATGATATTAAAAACTATTTTCATGTCAAGTAAGACAAACAGTGATAAATTCATATGTCATCGCAGCAGTGTTGAATGTAATAACTATTACAAAGGATATGAACATTTGTTAAATCATGTGATGCATACATTAACAACAAAAATTCCAGAAATGATAAAGAATTACAAAGAGAAAGACATTATATGCAATGGATTGGCTAAGTTGACAACACATGTTAGGAAATGTGCAGATGACAACAAGCAACTTATTAAAGACAAACAATTATTTAATGATGTTTCAGCTATAATAACAAAATATTTAACACAACAGCCTCTCAAAATAGTTTTGACACAAGATGAACAAAAAGATTTATTTGATGATGAATTGAACACTGTTTTAACATCATTGGATGATCTGCATAAAGTAATTGGAAAAGATAATAAATTTTTCAATAGTATTGTGCTGAGATTGCTTGAACAGGAAAATGCATCAACTCAAGCATTATTATCTACATCTCAAAATAATATTGAAAGAGTGTGCATACTTTTAAACACCATTGTGACATATCACCAAGAAATATTCACACTAAACAGCAAATTCAAAACATTAGATTCAAGGAATCAATTGGTGTCACCATTAAAAACACATATTATGTTGATGCATGGCATGTTAGGTCAAAATTTGAATAAATTACAAGAATCACTCAATGCATATCATACAAGTGATCCTGTTTTATATGTGGGTGTATCAGCTTAGTATTTTTTTATTATTACACCACAATAAAATTTGATATTTTTGTTCTATACTATTCAATCATTTATAGTGTTTGAATAGTATCGTATTATGGCCACTAGATTGCTAAAACAAGTCCCAGAAAAATTAGATAGTGTTATGGCATTACAAAAACAATTTTTGGCTCAAAATAAAAGTGATGCATTAATGAATTTAATTATAGGGGCATATAGGGACAGAAGTGGAAAACCATATGTGTTTGAATCTGTTAAGGAGGCTAAAAGAATACTACAGTCAACTGTACAAACACATGAATATGAACAAATCACAGGAAACCCAAAATTTTTGGATCAGTCAAGAATATTATATGGTTTGAATACACAAGATGGTTTTGACAATGTGCAGTCATTATCAGGAACAGGTGCACTTAAATTAGCAGCTGATTTTTTAAAACAAACTTTTTTTGGACATACAATTGGTACAAAGCCTGTAATATATGTTCCAAATCCAACATGGGATAATCACCACAATATTTTTGAAACATCTGGTTTGCATGTTGACATATATGATTATTTAACCAACGGTAGATTTGATACTGACACATTGATTGAAAATATTGATAGGATACCAAATGACAGTATTATTGTATTACATGCATGTGCACACAATCCGACTGGTTATGATTTGGAGGAATATCAGTATGCAAAAATAGTTAAAATATGTCAAAGCAAGAATTTATTTCCACTTGTAGACATGGCCTATTTGGGTTTTGCTAGTGGAACATTTTACAAAGATTTGGCATTGGTCAGAAAACTTAATGATTCAAAATTACCATGCTTAATAGCAACCTCATATGCTAAAAATTTTGGATTATATTCTGCAAGATGTGGGAATTTGTTTTTCAGAGGATATTCACCAGAAGAAAATGAAAATATGAAAAGTATATTAAGATACATTATCAGAACAAGTTATTCCAGTCCACCAGCAGAGGGATCTAATATTATTACTACTATTTTGAGTGATCCAAAATTAAACACAATGTGGCAACATGAATTAACTAGTATTGTTGACCATTATAAATATATTAGACGTAATCTGAGAGAGAGACTGGAAAATGAAATAAATAAAGATTTTTCGTCAATAACAGAACAAGTGGGAATGTTCTGGTATTCAGGGGAAAAAATAACATCTAAAGAAAATATGTTCATGAGATCAAAAGGTATTTATTTTTTGGACAATGGCAGAATAAGTCTGGCCGGATTGAATGATTTAAATATTGACCGATTCACTAAGATCCTGGCTGATGCAAAACAATCAGTGCAATAGTGTCTCATATGTTGCAACTGGCAAACCTGCTGGGAAATAACCCAATGTGATATGTGTTTGGCCATATCCAGACACATAGGGTCCAATAAACCCAATACTTTTGCCAGTTTTATTGTAAACTGTTGTATTTATTGACGTGCCTTCAACCAATTGTGCTCTCTCAACCAGTAAATCATCAGTTGGATTATCTTTTATTAGTTCAACATGAAAATCCATTCTTTTTGCATCAACCAGTGATCCAAATGTTGATTCTAGAACTTGTCTCTGTCTAGATGCCTCTGCATAGAGTGAAGAGTTTTGTGCCAATAATTTGCTCTTTCTTTCTTTTCCGACCAAAACAGCATTTGGATTTTCAAAATGAAGCTCAAACATAATAATTTAGTATAGATGATAAATGTTTAGATCATATGCAGTTGCTATATCAATTTTTATTTATTTGACTAAAATAAATAAAAATTGATATTCCTTGATCCTCATTCATTTTTTACTAATAATAAGTATCAAAAATGCTTCAAACATTATCACTATGTCAATATGCCGAGTTAGACAAACTAAGTGATAAATATGTAAATATACCGTTGACTATTTCTGGTAGAATACATACAATTCGTAAGGGTGGACCACTATGTTTTTTAATTTTAAGAGATAGGTTACACACATTACAATGCATTGGATTTAAAAAAAGTTTAGGGTCACAATTTGCATCACTTTTAGCACTCAAACCAGAATCATACATACATTTGACAGGTAAACTAACCGTATTGCCAGCAGAAGTACAAAAAGTTGAGTCATGTTCCTATAAAAATTTTGAGTTTACTATCGATAGTTTTGAAGTAATTAGTATACCGGTTGATCATTTACCATTTGAATTAGATGATGCCAATACAGTTTACACAGAAGAAACAGATAGATCGAAAGTATTATTGCCTACTAGATTGGATAACAGATATTTTGATCTAAGAACACCATTAAATTATTGTATTTTTAGATTACAAAGTGGAATAGTAAATGCATTTAGGACATATATGTTGGGTAGAGGATTCACAGAAATACATTCACCTAAATTATTGGGAACATCATCAGAAACTGGATCTGCTGTATTTGAGGTGAAATATTTTGAAAAGAAAGCATACTTAGCACAGTCCCCCCAACTTTATAAACAAATGATGATAAATGCCGATCATGGTGGAGTATTTGAGATAGGTCCAGTATTTAGAGCAGAAAATTCAGTATCTCATTCACATTTATGTGAATTTACAGGTTTGGATTTGGAAATGAGATTAAGTATGCCATATGATTTTACTGAACCGATTAGACAATTATGGAATTGTTTGAGATCAATATTTAGTGATCTAGAAACAACTTACAAAACAGAATGTGAATATTTAAGATCTATTCATACAACATCACCTTTAATATATCCAGAAGTGCCCCTGATGATTAATTTTGTGGAAGGTGTGGCAATGTTGGTTGAAGCTGGATATTCTCAGGATCTTTTTGATGACTTAACGACAGAAAATGAAAAACAATTGGGTAAATTAGTTTTTGATAAATATGGATCAGAATTATTTGTTTTGACACATTATCCGACAACAGTTAGACCATTTTACACAATGTTATCATCAGAGGACCATAATTATACAAATTCATATGATATTATTATGAGAGGAAGAGAAATTTGTTCTGGATCACAAAGAGTGCATGATTATGAGGAATTAAAGACAAGAATATTGAGTACAGGTGCAACATTGGCACCATTTGAGGATTATTTGAATTCATTCAAATATGGATCAAGACCACATGGAGGTGGAGGGTTTGGTTTGGAAAGAATATTGATGCTTTACTTTAATTTAGAAAATGTAAGAGTCACATCATTATTTCCCAGAGATCCACACAGATTAGCACCATAAAAAAATTAATTTATTATTTCACCAACATAGACTTCATCTGAATCCATTTTAAGTATCCCCACTGTTTTACTTTTGTATTCAAGTATAGGACACAAAATAGGATTTGATGTAACTTGTAAAATTAAGCTGATTGATAAATCATCTTGCAGTGTTACTGATATAATTTTAACAACTGCCATCATATTGCCAATATAGAGCACGCATTTTTGTTTGATGCTTGGTAACAATGAAAAAGTATCTTTGATTAGAATGGTTATTTTTGACCACAATGGATATTTTCTATTAGTAACAATCATATGCTTATCTATACTATCATATTTACCACTATATGATACATGTAAACATCCAGTTTCACCTTCATAAAGACTTGCACTATCTATTTGTTTTTTGTGTATTGATTTGATATATGATTCAGTGCAATGTGTACCATCTGTAATAAACACCTTATCACCAATATTAAATGTGCCCTTTTCAACACTGCCAGACAATACAACACCAGTATCAAAAATAAAGTATGGTTCGATAACTGTAAATAATTGATCTGTATCATCGGGTGTGTGTGGAATCAATTCATATTGATTAAAAATGTCAATAATCTTGTCAAATCCTTTACCAGTCACACTAGAAATACCTATACATGGTAAATCAGAATACATATGAGTTGCAATATGTGCAGTATCTTTTACAGTATCCAATTTAGATAACAATAATACCATTTTGACATTTAACAATTTTCCAAGACCATAGTAAAAGTCAATACACATACTAATATCAACATCAGTAAGAGTTGTAATATCAATAACAATAAACATGATAT
>Ga0214921_10012258_pt1 | contig 10279 bp, 7 predicted proteins | sample LL1505_MetaG_FD_177992 | JGI IMG/M metagenome (GOLD analysis project Ga0214921, IMG submission 177992) | Freshwater microbial communities from Lake Lanier, Atlanta, Georgia, United States - LL-1505 | ecosystem: Environmental > Aquatic > Freshwater > Lake | place: USA: Georgia | collected 2015-05-28
TTTTTAAAGATGAAGTTAGAAATGGTTTAATTGTTAATGACCCAAAGGAAAGAGGTATTTTCACAACGGCACAATGTGAACTTATCAATGGTAATCCATTAAGTGAAGGAGACCAAGATAGTGTTGAGGATTTATTAAAAATCACTGATTTGGAATTAAAATTTTGGGATAGAGTTGGAATAAGCCCTAATTACATTTACGATTTAGCCGAAGAAGGGTGGGAAAATTTTATCTAAAGTTAAGAATAAAATTTTTTGCAACTAAATAACCGTCACAGTATTTGTTGGTGTCACTGTGTTAGTCGCTGTTATACTTGGTGTTACTGTATTTGTAGGCGTAATAGTGTTAGTTGGTGTTATACTTGGCGTTACGGTATTAGTAGGAGTTATGGTATTTGTTGGTGTAATTGTGTTAGTAGGAGTTATAGTGTTAGTAGGTGTTATACTTGGTGTTACAGTGTTTGTAGGTGTTGGTGTTGGAGTTGGTGTACTTGTTGGTGTTATATACCTTGTTTTATATGTTTCATATAATGATTGAATTGTTGCTAACGATAATACACCATCATATACTTTAACAAATCCTATATTACCCGATTGAACTTCGGATCCCGCTGATCTACTAAACAATCTTAATTGGTTAAATCCGCCACCACCACCATTAGTTGCGGTGTAACTATAATTGGTCGGTGATGCGTTTGTTGCCACCCACAATTGTCCTGTCGTAGTTGTTGAATTCCAAGTCGCCCAAGCAAAATGCCACACGGTGTCAGCACCGCTTGAAGGTAAATTTACACTAAAGTTCGGATAAAATGCGTTTGGAAATCCATTATATGCCCCCATCATCCAATCTTTGGATGCTTCGCTTTGGGTGTTTAACAATCTACCTGATGAAGTTGCAGATAATTTATAACTCATGAACACCGTATAACTTTGTCCGGTAACATAGTTTGGACCACCGTAAATTACATCGGTACCAACACCATTTGATTTGGCAAATGTTCCACCATCGGCACTATTCCAAGTAATTGAGGAACCGGCATTAGATACGGTTAATGGATAACCATTGACTGTTGATCCATTTGTAGGTACTGCGCTATAATTTGCCGCATCTAAATCGTAAATTAAATTAGGAACAAACGCCGCTGGTGTTTGTGTAACTGTTGGTGTTACACTTTTTGTTGGTGTAACACTAGATGTTATAGTAGGAGTTACTGTTCGTGTTGGTGTGTTAGTAGGTGTTATTGTATTCGTTGGTGTAATAGTATTTGTAGGGCTCTGAGTATTAGTAGGTGTAATTGTATTTGTAGGGGTTTGAGTATTACTAGCCGTTATACTTGGTGTTACAGTGTTTGTTGGAGTTATAGTATTAGTAGGAGTTATTGTATTTGTAGGTGTCTGTGTGTTAGTAGCTGTTATACTTGGCGTTATAGTATTCGTAGGAGTTATTGTATTTGTAGGTGTCTGTGTATTAGTAGGTGTCTGTGTATTAGTAGGGGTTATACTTGGTGTTACTGTATTTGTTGGTGTAATTGTATTTGTAGGTGTCTGTGTATTAGTAGGGGTTATACTTGGTGTTACTGTATTCGTAGGTGTTTGAGTATTTGTAGGCGTTATAGTTGATGTCGGTGTTGTATTTAATCCAGATGTTGTTGACGGTGTTGGAGTTTGAGTGCCTGTCGTAGTTGTAGTTGGTGTTACGGTATTTGTAGGTGTTTGACTTGGTGTAGGTGTCGGAGTTGCATTAAACACAAATTGTGGTGTAAATGCAAATGTTGTCTGTGCTGATGTTGAATATGTTATTCCCGTTAAAACTGCCGTTTGATTTAAAGTATTGTAATCACCATTTGTAAATGTTTGAGTAAATCCATTAGATTGTCCGGCCAAAATGTTTATGGTTACAGGTATTAAAATTGTACCTCCTCCTGTCACACCTAAAACAGCGGTGAAGCTGGTCGAGAAATTCGCAAGCATTGGGAACTGAGATGTTGCAGAAAATCCTGCACCGATTGATCCAGAAAATAAATAACCTGTTATTGTTACATTATTTGTACCTATTGTTGCCGATGGAGTTAATGTTGGGGTTGGTGTATTAGTTGCCGTTATACTTGGTGTTACTGTGTTTGTAGGTGTTTGAGTTTTAGTTCCTGTTATACTTGGTGTAGGTGTTTGAGTTGGTGTTTTGGTTTTAGTTGTAGTTATGGTTGGCGTTACTGTGTTTGTTGGTGTTTTGGTTTTAGTAGGTGTTTGAGTTTTAGTTGCAGTTATACTTGGTGTAGGCGTTTGAGTGAGTACAATAGTAATTGATGGAGTGTTTGTCGGTGTAATAGTAGGAGTAGCTGTTTGACTTGTAGTGACTGTTGGAGTAGGCGTTAAACATGGTATTTCTAAAACATATGTATAGTCATATGTTGGAACATAAAAATTATACGTCCCATACCAATAATCAGTTATATACGTAAATGGAAAAATTTGGTTTCCCAAATTAATTGTACCACCAGAACATGGCGCAAATGTGACATTGGCTGTTTGACCACTTAAATTATTACTAAGAATTGTTACGCCGCAATATGACATATTTATTAATGAAAAAAAACACTAAAGATGTTTTACTTGATAAATATGTAAAAGTGAAAAAAAATTAATAATTAAGAGTTTTTCAACCCATCACTTGACAAGATATACCACGATCCAGCAACATATCTGAATTCAATACAAGAGAATTTTTCGGCAACTATTTCATCATATTCTTCATCAATTTTACCCACATCAGGTTTAATTGTTAAATTAGTCATTGATTTTATTGTTATATGATCTGTTGTTTTTGAGTCCAAAATTATAAATGATTGCGGCACACCACGAACAATACAACAATCTTCACCACTTGTACGATAATCCAATTCAGAAACCAAAGTGATTTCAGATGTTTCTAACATAGTCCCATGAATGAATTTTTTTACCGGTACTGTTTTAATAATTGCCATTATATAACAAAAATTTGACGAGGCATTGCTCTAAACTTCATTTGTTTATTTAAATTTTCTGCAATTGATGCTTCCCTCTCCATAACTTTTTCTGGTCTCAATCTTGTCAACCATCCTTCAGCGCCAGTCAATTCTTCAAGTAATTTTGATTTCTCGTCTTTTGATTCTGTTGCCAAACTTTGATAATCCATAGTTATTTCAGAGTCAGGCGTTTTAAGATTACCACTGTATTTACCTCTCACTCTTGATAGAGTTTCTTTACAATAAGCGGTAAACCACCTTCTAACCCATTGTTGACCTGGAACATTCAAGTCGGTCCAAGTTAGTTGTTCAATTGGAACATCTGTTGGTAACTTTATTATATCAGGATTATGTTTTAAGCAATCGGCTCTGCTATCAGGTTCTACGTCATAATACCAATACCAAACCGCTTTACCAACATATAAATTGTAATTTGCCCAATTAAATTTTCCACCAGGAGTGTTATACAAGTGAATCAATTTTTTACCATCAGGTAATCCTGTAATTCTATATGTTAAAGATCCGCCCAATATTCGGTTAAGAATATTTGCTTCTTGCATTCTAATTAAATAATCAAATCCTGACATCATGAAATAAGATCCTTGATATCCCATTTGAGCATATCCGGCCTCATTTGCACCTAACCCAATACCGCCAAATCCAAAACCACCAAGTCCGCCCAAACCAAATGCGGTCCAAGCTTGGTTGCTAAACCACAAAAGTTCGTTGACTTCTCTACCTGCAGGAATTTCATAAGTTTGAGTATTTGCGCTTAAAATGATATAATCTTTTTTAAGAACCCAAGGTCCTGCTGTTTGAAGACCAACAATTTTTGAGTAGGAATATGAAAACTGTTGCTCAAAATCCATCGTTTTCGTAACGAGAGCTCTGGCAACAGATTTTTCGTTCATGTTTAAGTTAACAAGATTAACCCATTGAGAATCAATCAACCATTGTAAGATATATTCTTCATAATCTCCAATTGACAATTCCATCAATGAATCTAACATTTCGTCTTCAAGTTCAACACTTCTTAAAGGAGCACCCAATAAGTGTTTAATTCTAGTATAAATTTGCGACCTTTCTGGTTCTGGTATTACTGCCATACTTATAAATATCTTAATAATCACTTCTAGGTCTTAGATCATTAATTTTTTTCATAATCTCTTCTGCCGCGTCTGCGGTGTTTTGATTATCCCCCATAACAGTTGCAATTATTTTTTTCTTTCTGTTTATGATTTCGTATATTGCTACTTCTAAAGTATTTTCAAATATTGGATAATAAACCAAAACATTATTTTTTTGACCGTATCTATAACTTCTATCTTCTGCTTGTGCGTGATCTGATGGAAGAAACGAAAGGTCGTTGAAAATAACAACCTCAGCGGCAGTCAATGTAATACCCACGCCACTAGCTTTAATATTCCCCACAAACACTTTTATTTTATCATTTTCTTGGAATTGGTCAACGCTATATTGTTTTTCAGCCTTTGACATAGACCCATTCAATTTTACCGCAATTTTTCCAAAATGTTCTGCAATCTTATTTAATGACTCCGTAAAATTACAAAAGATAATGACTTTCTTACCTTGTTCCAAAATATTTTCAGCAAAATCTATTGTATGAGAAATCTTTTCATCCGCAATAACTTGTCTAACCTTTGTCAGTTTTGTAAACTGAACCGTAAGGGATTTTGACTCTTCGGGTTTTTTATCATACCAGTTATAATATTCACCCATAACTTCTTCATACTCTGCAGATTTCAAACTAAGATATATAGGAGTTATTATCTTGTCAGGTAAATCCAAAACATCTTCTTTTAATCTTCGTAATATTTTCCCTGATGTTCGTTCTCTTAGTTCATCAAGATTGCTTGCTCCTGTTACATTCCATATTTTCCTACCACCAGCATTAAATTGATAACCATTACAATATCTGATGGCATAAGCCATCCAGTTCTTAGCCACCGTAGATTCAACCAAACTCAATATATTAAAATAATTCATAGGACGATTGGTCATCGGAGTACCACTCAACAACCAAAGGTAGTTTGCTTTGCTTGCAAAGTTATTAAATATTTTTGTTCTATTACTTTGAGGATTATTAATATAGTGACATTCATCGGCAATTATTAAATCAAATTTGTTTAATATTTTTGATTCATTCGGTAACTTAGGATCATGAAAGTTTTTTAGAATATCGTAGTTAACAATAACAATATCTGATGTGTCAGAAAAAAATTTACCTTCAGCAATAAAAACAGACCTATCTGAATAATTTTCAATTTCTCTTTTCCAATTTATTTTTAGTGTCGCGGGACAAACAATCAATATTCTTTTAACTTTGGTTTCCAAAGCGGCAATTATTGTTGAAGTTGTATTATGTGTAACGATTGCGTGCTCAGCAACATATAATTTGTCAGGAGAATCAACAGAAATACAAGTACATTCGTCTTCACCGTATTTTTCAATATTAGAAATATATCTACCTGTGGGATATTTTTGGGGTTCATTATATCTATCTGCTTTTCGTTTTAATCTAAATGGGTTCATTCCTGATGGTAATTTTATATTTAACCTATAGGCACGTTTACAAATTACCTTAATACCATCTTTATTTTTATATGAGCCAATCTTACTTTTTTTTCTTACAATACCACCCAATGAATGTACAATTTCTGCAACATCATCAGCTAATTTTTCAGATACTGTTGAATATTCAGTTCCTGTAAAATTTCCGTTTTCTGATAACATGCAATGTCCATCAGTATCCATTAACCCTTGTAATATTGATAATCGATTTTCTATTGATGAATACTTGTAAATGTCAGGTATAAATTTATTATGTGAACGAGATTCACTTAAACCAATATCAATAATTTCTTTACCTAAATAAATTATTCCACCAGATAAATTTTCTTTTGTTTTTATTGGTTTAATATTATATTGACCTAACATTTCATCGTAATCATCTTTATTAATAACAATAGTACAATTTTTTTCATGTAAATGACCGTCACCCAAACATAAACCAAGTAGATATGGTTCAATTGGCAACTTGTTATTGTTTTCAAATTGAATTGGTTTTACTATAGGTATTTGCCACTTGTTATTTCCGTTGGATGATTTATAATAGGTTTCAATTTCATATTTTTTATCCTTATTATACTTACTACCGTTAATCATTATTTTACCACCTTCAAACATTTGTTTAGTTGACAATACTAATGATTTTTTTATTCTATCATTTTTTCTATTTTTACCATAGTTTGGAGATGATACTGACCAAAGATGTACATCATCCGTGATTACCGAATAACCATCATTAAATGTGACCTTATATGTTTCTTTTTTCCCTTGAGGAAAAACTCCAATAACATTATATGGTTTACCGTCAGACCCAATTACTTTATCTCCAACTAAAATTTCACCCATTTTTTTTACACCTAACTCATTGTAAATCAATGTACTATTTACAATCCCTTTTCCTAAACCCATATCGTCTGCTAAAATAAATTTCTTATTTTCAACTAACTTTTGGATTGCTTCCTTTTGGTGAGATAATGGGGGTCTATGAGAATATTTTTCATAATCAATAACAACATTTTTTACCGTGTTGTCTTTTATTATTGCCGCCTTGGGTATCCAAAAATCGTGAATTTCTTGGTTTTCAGTTATTTTACCCCAAATGTGATAGGCTTTTTCTTTTTCTGCTAGCAATTTCTCGACCCATATTTTTTGTGGTATTTCCGTTAGTAGTTTATCATCCGCTAACTTTTTAGCGAAGTATGAGTCAAGTAGAACCCATTTTTTTGCAATTTTTGGATTTTTATCGTGATTGGATATTATGTACTCGGATTGACTTCTTGTTGGGTAGAACTTTTTATTTATTTTAGATTTTCTTTTTATTTCAAGCAAATAGTCATTGGTTCCTTCATATGAAGATAAGATGGTCATTGCTTTTGATTCTAGGCTTATTTCCATTTATTAAAAAAATCTTTGGACTAAATATAGTTATATTTTGAGTATTTATCAATAACAAATTTAAATTATAACTAGATGGAAAAAATATCACCGATAACGAGATTGGGTAAGTTTTTTGGTCCTTCCGATTTTTCGCTTGATATAAGTATGGGTGAGGAATGGCTAATAGGGGATATGAACTTTACAGTAATACTTTATCGTATTGATAGGTATAAAACAAAAACAGATGATGTATATGGTGAGGCGGTTGATGGTGGTATTCAGTATTTACCTCCTGTTGAGTTAAAAGGTTATGTTCAGATCATGGCTCCAACTAGTAAATTACTGGGTAATACTAAGGTTAGACAAGATGAGCCGGGCAATATGAGATTTTCAATATATCAAAAAACTTTGGATGATTTGGATGTAAATATTTCGCTTGGAGATTATTTTGGTTATTACGAAAAAGAGGATAGGGTTAGATATTATGTGGTTAGTGATGATGGAATTATTGTTTCTGATAACAAACACTCGTATGGGGGTACTAAACCTTTTTATAGAACAATCATGGCAACATGGGTAAGTGATAACGAATTTAATGGAATATAATGAAAGTTATGGTATACTATAATTTGAACAAAAACACTTTTTCTGTTAAATATAAGGATAAGGTGATTATGTATGCCGACTACGTTAAACTTAAAGATGTTGAGTTCAGGGTTAGAATCGGTGGTAGGGATAAGGTTCGTAGCGAAAAGGTTAAGAATGTTCATGCATTTGTTATAGGTACTTTACTAGATCATTATGAATATCCTTGTGATATTTTACCCGTCACAAGTTTTCATAGAATTGTGACATATGATCCATATAAATTCAATTCTTTTGTATATAAAGATAACGAAGAACCTGTATATAAAGCAAATGAGGTTGACATGATTAATTCAAAAGATAAAATATTTGTTTTAAACTAAAAAAATGCCATTACCAAAAAACATAGTTAAACCGACATTACCTCTGGTGCCAAAAAAAGAATTATCTAGTCGTAGAGAGGAATTATTGAGCTACATTAATAAAGATGGAACCTATCTTCCTAAATCTGTTTTGCATGCCGACTTGGATCGGGGTATGTTAGATTTTGTTAAGAATGATTTAAAGGTTGTGACTTCCGGAAATATTGTTCCTATGGTGGACATCATTATTACAACTCAAAATTGGGCTCAATATGTTGAAACTGCGATGTTCACAAATTTGGATAATAATCCTAATCCACCATTTATAGTTGTTGTAAGACAACCTGAAGTTAAATACGGAACAAACCCATCACTACAATATACAATACCTAATCGGAAACAATTTTATTATGCCGCAGTTCCCACATGGAATGGAAATCAAGAAGGTGTTGATGTCTATACTATTCCACAACCTGTTCCAGTTGATATCAATTATTCGGTTAAAATAATTTGCAATAGAATACGAGAATTAAATCAGTTTAATAAAACTGTTATGCAAAAGTTCTCTTCAAGACAAGCATATACTTTTATTAAAGGTCAATACGTACCTATTATATCAACTAACATATCTGATGAGTCCCAACTCCAAATTGATAGTAGAAAATATTTTATTCAAAGTTATGATTTTACAATGTTGGGTTATTTGATTGATGAAGATGAATTTGAGGTTAAACCCGGAATTACTAGATTTGCTCAAATTTTTGAAATTGATACCCGTAATTCAATTAAAAAGAAAAAATCTCCTGATAATAACGATAAATTTTTGTCTAACTTTTTATATGTTGTTGGTAATAATATTTTGATTGAAACGATTGATTTTACTGCCGACATGTCATTTATTTCTTCCAACAATATAACGTCCTACGATGTGTACATAAACAACAATTTTTATGGTACTAATGTTGAAAAAATTCAAATAACAACAAATGATGTTTTAAAAATTCAGGTTGTTAAAAACGATGTATCTAAGGAGAGTAATATTAAATTCAACGTTGTTTTGGTTTAAAAACTTGTCAATTAAATAAATTGATATGTAATCATAGTGTTTTTGCTTTATTTGTGAATATTTATCAATAAAATAAATCTGTAAAGAATAATTTAATAATGGCACAAGTTAATCAAAAAGTATTTGTATCTCCAGGTGTTTATACATCTGAAACAGACTTATCGTTCGTGGCTCAAAGCGTAGGTGTTACAACATTAGGTTTAGTCGGTGAGACACTAAAAGGACCAGCATTTGAACCTGTATTTATAACAAATTATGATGAATTCCAATCATATTTTGGTGGGACAGAACCCGAAAAGTTTGTAAATACACAGATTCCTAAATATGAGGCATCTTATATTGCGAAATCTTATTTACAACAATCTAACCAATTATTTGTAACGAGGGTCTTGGGACTTTCTGGTTATGATGCCGGACCATCTTGGAGTATTACTACAACAGCAAATGTTGATCCAACAACCATCTTTTTAACCAATGCATCAGATGTTTTCTCAGCTGATTTTACTGGAAGCATAACAGGAAAAACTTTAACCTTTACCAATGGTGTTAATTTTACTGGTATTGAGGATAGTTTATATTTACAATACAGAATGAGTGATGGTAGTACATCAACATTATATTCTGATTTTCAAAGTTTTTTATCTAGCGCTAACACTAACACAATAACTGACACAGTAACTTATTATGGTGCGATACCAGGATCTGATTACACTACTCTAAATGCACAATATGGTACTCAAGTTAACGCATATGATTGTGACTCACCAAATATTGATCTAAATGATTTAAGTTCAGGTAATAATGATGCCTGGTATTATGCTAACTTTAGTATGAATACCGATAACATATATTATGGTTATTCTTTTTATTATTATGTGTCAAGTTATGCTACCAATACAGCAACTAGTGGTTTTAGTGGTACAATAGAAGGTGAAATATTTTACTTTACAGGTACTTCTTATACTCAATACGATAACATGGTGGTAGCAACACTAAGATCAAGAGGTATATCACTTTATCAAAATAGTTCAAGTAGTATAGATCACGGTCAAATATATGAAGTTGGTATTGATTATGACAACAATGGTGCGTTTTTACCAAATAATTTACAACTAGTATGTGATGGTCAATATTCAGGAGTTACTCAATCACCTTACGAAGTATTTTTATTATCAGGTGTTACAAAAGATGGTAACATTTTTGAATTTGAAACATCATTATCAGAGACATCATCTAAGTATATATCAAAAGTAATTGGAACCGAAAACTTCAGTAAAGATAGAACAACTAATCCTTTAT
>Ga0214921_10012261_pt1 | contig 10275 bp, 6 predicted proteins | sample LL1505_MetaG_FD_177992 | JGI IMG/M metagenome (GOLD analysis project Ga0214921, IMG submission 177992) | Freshwater microbial communities from Lake Lanier, Atlanta, Georgia, United States - LL-1505 | ecosystem: Environmental > Aquatic > Freshwater > Lake | place: USA: Georgia | collected 2015-05-28
CTGCATGAAAGAGTATTTCATACAACATGGCAGAGGTGGTACTTTTTCCGGAAGTACCCCCAATGGCAATGGTTTTTTTGGTAAGTACAATTTCGGCCAGTAATTCACTTCGTTTGACAATAGGCTTACCCAAGCGCTTTGCTTCTTGCACTTCAGGCACGCTGTCTTCAACTGCCGTTGAAACCACTACAAGATCAATGTCTGATGAAACACCCCCCCCTCCTTGCTCAAAGCAGGTGATTCCTTCTAACTCAAGGGCAACGCGGCTTTCATTGAATACATCTTTTTGAAATTGTCTGTCTGACCCAGAAATGTTTTTACCTGCAGCTTTCAAATACTGGGCTATGGCACTCATACCGGTACCGGCTATGCCAATGAAAAAAATAGTTGAACTCTTTCTATACATTTCCGTGTTAAAATCCGCTGACATTCAGGCAAGTTAACAACAAAAACAGATTACAAAAATGATAATTTTTACCCCAGGTTCCTGAAATCTACCGGCACCAACTTGCTCACACCTTGCTCTTGCATGGTAACCCCATAGATCACGTCAACACAAGACATGGTGGTCTTGTTGTGTGTTACAATGATGAACTGAGACTCCTTGCTGAATTGCCTGATCATGTTGGTGAACTTGCCCACGTTGGCATCATCCAACGGTGCATCAACCTCATCGAGGATACAGAAAGGTGCAGGCTTGATAAGGTAAATGGCAAAAAGTAATGCTGTAGCAGTAAGTGTTTTTTCACCCCCACTGAGCTGTGTGATAGACGTTGGCCTTTTGCCCTTGGGCTTGGCCACAATATCAATACCGGTCTCTGCAAGATCATCAGGATTCTCCAGGATCATGTCTGCAGTATCCTCTTCAGTAAACAATGCCTTGAATACCCGCTGAAAGTTCTCCCTGACCTGATTGAAGGTGGTGAGGAATTTCTGGTTTGCAGTCGTCTCTACCTCCTGGATGGTTTGCATCAATGTATCTTTCGCATTGACCAAGTCATTCTTCTGTTCAACAATGAATTCGTAGCGTTTCTTCATTTCAGTGAAAGCCTCAATCGCGGTAGGATTGACTTCACCAATGTTTTCAAGGCGTTTTTTCATTTTATCGCAATCTGCCTGAAGGTCTTCCAAAGGCTCTTCGGTAAGCCTGGCCTCATCAAGGATCTGATCAATATCCACCTTGAACTCAACATTCAACCTTTCCTTGATTCCGGCAAGTTGCAAACGGAGTTCATTGATCTTGTCCTTGATCATGTTCAGCAACTGGTCAATCTGCTCTTTTTCTTTTACCTGATGCCTCAGTTCACTCTCGCGTTCATTCAGGGTATTGCGTTTGTTATAATAAGCCTGATCTGCCTCATTGAGAAACTTACCATCTTCTTCCTTGCGGCGATACAGTGCCACCAATTCGTCTTCCACCAATTGCAATGCAGTGGCGGTTTCTGCAATTGTTGAAGACGCTTCTGCGAGCTGCACTGTACTGCTCTTGATCTGTACCTTCAATTCTTCGAGCTGGTTCTTTTTAAAGGTAGCCTCCTGTTTAACCGCAGTAAGTTTGGCTTGCTGTCTGGTAAACTGGATATTGGACTCATTGTACTGTGCATTGATCGTATTATAGGCCATTTCAGCTGCGGCATAATCTGTCTCCACCAGTTGGATTTGGGCCGACAATTCTGTCAATGCCTTGTTGGCCTCATCTAATTTAACCCGATCAGATTGTATGCTTTCCTTTCCCTGGGCCAATTGGGTTTCAAGGTCCTTCACCCTGTTGTCTGCTGTTTGCTCTGCAGCAAGAAGCGATTCAATCCTGTTGTTGACACCAAAAGACTTGTTGGTGAGCTCCTGGATTTTTCGCTGCGATTCTCCTATTGCCCTTTCCTGCAATTGGTTGTTGTATTCCAGCACTTCATTGTGCCTTTCCTGAATGTCTGTTTTGATTACAGCAACCACCTCTTCCTGCAACAGGATTTCTTCCAATAACTTTTCAAGGTTTTTGGCCCTGCCGATTTTCTTTCCTTCAAACAATCCCACGCTTCCACCCGTGAGGGAATATTGTCCTTTGACATACTTTCCATGCTTTTCAAGAATCACATTGGGGGTAGAAATTTCCATTGCAGACTCATCCTCTGCAATGAGCACATTGCCGAGCAGGTGCTTGACGAGATTGGCAAAGCGGTGGTCATATTCCACAACATCTGTTGCAGGTATGGTGCCATCAATATTTTCTGCCTTGATGTTTTTTGAAGCATATACTTCATCAAGCTTGTCCAGCATGAAGAAATTGGCCTTCCCTTTTTTATTGGCATCAAGCAGGTGTACTGCCTGAAGACCTTCCGCAAGGTTATTCACTACGTAGTAGTTGAGGTAAGGCTCCAACACATTTTCAACAGCTGCCCGATAGGCCTCTTTTACATAGATGATGTCAGAGAGAATGGGCGAAACATGGTTCCACCCTGTATTGTTGTGAAGGAACTTCACGCTCTCTGGATACCCCTCCATTTTATCAATCAGGCTCTTGAGAAGCGCATGTTCATTCTTTTTTGAATCCAACTTTCTGTTTTCATCTGCAAGATGAGAGCGAAGGTTTTCAAGCTTGGACTGGGTTTGGAGAATCTGTCCTTTCACTTCCTCATGCTGCTTTTGCAGTGTTTCCAGGTTGGATTTTTCACCATCCAGTGCAGATGCATTTTCATCGCGTTGAATGGTGAGGTCTGCCAACTGTGACTGGCGCTGCGATTGCTCTTCTTTGATGTGGTTGGTCGATTTCTCGATGTTCATCAGGGATGTATCCCTGATGGCCACATTTTTCTCCGCCTCAAATTGGCTTCTTTGTACGGATTGATTTTTCCTCCTCAGTTCATCCACCAAGACACGTTTCTCATCAAATGCTTTTCTGTTCAGGTCCACGTTTGATTTGATCTCATCAATGCTGGATTGCAGTGTCAACAGCTTTGCCTCTTCCTCCGTTATTTGAAGGGTTGAAAACTGGATGCTTTCTTCCAATCCGGCTGATTGACCGCCTGCTTTGGAGAGAAAATCATTCAGGGAGTTCTCCTTTTCACGCAGGTATTGCAAACGCTGCTGGGCAAGGTTTTTATCGTTTTCCTTGCTGCGGATATTGTTGACGAGTTCATTGTAGGATTGTTGCAAGAGCTGAAGTGCCTTCTCTTCTTCAACAAATTGAAGCTTTTCTTTTTCAAGATCAGCTTCTTCATTGGTGATTTTTGTATCAACCCCAATCTTGCGATCTGACTCCTGTTGCTGTTGTTCTGTCAGCTCACGGTACTGAATATTGAAACCTTCCAGGGCCGCCTTCGCCAATTCAATTGACTTAACCTTGTATTCTTTTTTGATCTCAAAATACTTTTCAGCCTTTTTGGCCTGGCTCTCCAGCATTTTAAGCTGATTGTGGATTTCAAAAAGAAGATCCTCAATCCTTGCCAAATCCTGCTCTGTTGCGTCCAGCTTGAGCTTGGCTTCTTTTTTTCTGGTCTTGTAGATGCTGATGCCGGCGGCCTGCTCCAGCATTTTCCGGCGGCTGTTGTCCTTGTCTTTGATGATGTCATCAACCATGCCCAATTCCATGATGGCATAGCTGTCTGTGCTGACTCCCGTATCCAGAAAAAGATTGTGAATATCCTTCAAACGGCACTGAACATCGTTCAGTCTGTATTCGCTCTCCCCGCTTTTATAGAACTTTCTTGTAACAGTAACTGTATTGAATTCTGTCGGCAAAAGATTCTTGGTATTGTCGAACGTAAGGCTCACTTCAGCCAAACCACTTGCCCCCCTTGATTTTGAACCATTGAAGACCAGGCTTTCAAGATTCTCACTTCTCAGGTTGCTGATCTTGTGTTCACCTATCACCCAACGGATTGAGTCAACAATATTGCTCTTCCCACAGCCATTGGGGCCAATTACACCGGTTATTCCCTCATCAAAATTGAGCACGGTTTTGTCTGCAAAACTCTTGAACCCCTTGATTTCTAAACTCTTTAATCTCACAATCTTTGGATTTGGTCAGGCGACAAATATAAGGGTTGGGGGGCTGGGTTTATCCACTAGTTGTTAACAAAATAATTGACATACTAACTTGTGAAATGATCCAGTAAAGAAGAATTCTCCAAATGGAGTGAAAACACTAAAATCAACAAGCAGCAGTGCCCTTGAATTCTGTAGCTGGATGCAATCCTTTCTTGTTTACACCAGACCTGGTTAAAACAATAAATAAAGTTTTCACAAGGATTTTAGCATCCAGGAAAAAAGACCGTTTGTTGAGGTAATCAAGATCAAGCTCAAATTTTCTATTCCAGGTCAAATGATTTCTGCCATTCACCTGGGCCCAGCCTGTAATTCCGGGTAAGACATCATGCCTTTTGATTTGCTGCGCATCATATAAAAAAAGGTATTTCATTAAAAGTGGCCGAGGTCCAACAATGCTCATCTCTCCTTTCAACACATTGATCAGCTGTAAAACCTCATCCAGGGAACATTTTCTGATGAACTGCCCCATTGGCGTAATTCTATCAGCATCGGGAAGCAAATGCCCAGAATGGTCATAGGCGTCAAGCATGGTTTTAAATTTAATGATCTTAAAAGGTTTCCCTTTAAGCCCAGGCCGATATTGAAAAAATAAAAAATTCCCCTTGTTCTGAACAACCAACAACATACTGATCAGAACGATCAATGGTGAAAGGATAGTCAACACCAATAAGGAAATTGTAAAGTCACCAATAGGTTTAATGAAATATCCGTACATACTTAATATTTATTGAAAATAGTATCGAGGCATGTAAAAATCCTATCAAAATCTTCATCCGTAAGACTTGACCCACTGGCCAGGCAAAGACCTATTTGGAACAATCGATCAGAAACCCCATTTAAATAACATGGCGATGAATTAAAAATGGGCTGAAGATGCATGGGCTTCCAAAGTGGCCTTGCCTCAATTTGGTCATCCTCAAAGGCTGAGCGCATAATTTCGACATCTAACCCTTTATTTTTAGCTGGATCAACCAAAATGCATGTAAGCCATCGATTTGAAAAAAAGCCAGCAGGTTCGATTTGAAATTCAATGTTGAATCCCTTTTGGTTCCAATGTGAAAAATAATCAACGTAGCGATTGTAATTGGCCCTTCTCGCATTTACCCTTTCTTCTAAAACTGATAATTGTCCTAGACCAACGCTGGCAAGGATATTGCTCATCCTGTAATTATATCCCACCTGGGAATGTTGGTATGAAATTCCCGGATCCTTGGCCTGAGTAGCCAAATGTTTTGCGCTCGAAATAAATTTGTCTTCTTTTGAAATTAAAATACCTCCACCGCTTGTAGTGATGATTTTATTTCCATTGAAAGAAATAACACCTAAGGTACCAAATGTGCCGCATGGGATGTTGTTGATTGAAGATCCCAGTGACTCGGCAGCATCTTCAATGATGGGAATTGAATACCTTTCTGCAATCGCTACAATACTTTCAATCTTGGAAGGCATTCCATAAAGATTAACAATGACAATTGCCTTTACAGTCTTTCCAAGAGACAGACGGTCTTGAATAGCTTTTTCCAATAACGTTGGATCGATGTTCCAGGTATCGGGTTCACTGTCGATAAAAATTGGGGTGGCGCCAAGATAAACTACAGGATTCGCAGATGCTGCGAACGTAAATGATTGGCAAATTACCTCATCCCCCTGGCCAACATTGAGCAAAATCAATGCCAGATGCAAAGCTGCAGTTCCACTGTTGACAGCAGTTACATGGTATCCATTCAAACGAGCGGATAATTGCCTTTCAAATTCATCCACACCAGGTCCTAATGGAGCAATCCAATTGGTATCAAAAGCCTCCTGAATGAAACTCATTTCACACTTACCCATGTGGGGCGGTGACAACCAAATCCTCTTCTTCATTTGTTCGCTCATTTGTCCTGATAAATTTAGCAGGTACTCCTGCAACAATAGAAAAATCTGGTACATCGCGGAGGACAACTGAGCCTGCGCCAATGATGCACCACTTACCAATTTTAACTCCCTGAATGATGAAAGTGCCAAGACCTATAAAGGTACCCTCCCCAATGGTCACCCCTCCTGCAAGCGCAGACGAAGGTGCAACATGTACGAAATCCTCAATCATACAATCATGGTCAATGGTTGCGCTGGTATTGATTATACAGTGTTTCCCGATTTGTGCATTGGCATTGATACACACTCCAGCCATAACTACAGTACCTTCCCCGATACCTGCCCTTTTTGATATCGAAGCCCCTGGATGTTTCACAATACCATAAGTTCTTACGCTATTCAACACCCTGGCCTTACGGGTAGCGTTATCACCGATGGTGATGATGAATGTCGAATCCTTCAGTGCAATAGCATTCTCTTCTCTTAAGATGCCATATCCGCAACATTCTTCCAATGAACTGTAATGATCAATAAAAGATGTTATTTGTCCTCCAGCCAATTCAATTGCTTCTGCTACAACAGCACCATGACCTCCGGCCCCCATCAAAACAAAATTCATCTCTTTAGAATCAATCATTTTTATATTTTTTTGTAGCCAAAAGTTCTTTGTATTCTTCCTCAAGGAGCATCCAGATAGCCTGGTTGCTGTACTTTTTCTTTATCACATCCAAGCTTTTATCTGCAAAATTTTTACGCTGCTCATCATTACAGCGCATGAAAGACATGGCACTAGCCAATGCATTAGTATCCTTTACAGGAACCAATAACCCATTCACATTATTTTGTACAATTTCATTGCACCCATTTATATCAGAAAGAATCATGGGACATCCTATTGCTGCAGCCTGTAAAGGTACATTGGGAAATCCTTCACGGTAACTTGGGAATACTAGTGCGTCAGCTGCTGTAAAAAAAGGCCTCACATCATCACAATACCCCCAACTGATGATGTTTTCATTCTCATTGATAATGGATTGCAAACCTGTTTTCAATCCATCTTTCTTTTCAGAAGGCCCGACCAACCAAAGTTGGTCATCAGGGTGCTGAACTTGTATTTTTATAAATGCCTCAACCAATTCAAGAATACCCTTGTCTCCAACGATTCTACCTACAAATAACCAAACAAATCCATGCTTTTTAAGTTTTGAAAGCTGCTTCAGTTCATTTACCTGATCAATGCTAACCACAGCGCGTGAAAAATATGCTGTATCAATACCATTTGAAGAACCATTACCAATTAATTTCAGTTTTGAAGGAGTTGAATCTATTCCTTCACGGCGAATAAAGTGCAACAGATTCAATGAGTTGACATGAACGCGGGTAGAAAAGGAAATGGTCAATTTTTCAATTTTCCTGAGCAATAGTTTCTTGATTCCTTTGCTCTCCATCCAAGGTAGGCCTGCAATGGTGTGCAATTTTACAGGAACCCCAGCCAATGAGGCTGCTATCATTCCCAGTAAACCGGCCTTGGGTGTATGGGTATGTATGATGGCAGGTTTCATTTTAAAAAAAAGTACGAATAGTCTTATCAGGGATAAAAAATCCTGCATTGGGCTAATATTTCTTGTCATTGATATGGTCGTTAAACCACAACCCTCTGATTCCAGAATGGCAGCAATTTCAGGACCAGGAGAAGTAACCATATGCACCAGAAATCCTTTTTCCTGCATATAGCTCATTTGGCCTTTCAGTAATTTATGCAGTGACAAGGGTACTGTAGTAACGCGAATTAGGAGAGGATTATGGTTCTCTATCATGCGTTATAGTTGATCAAATGGTTTCTGAGACCTTTCATGTTCAGACTTAAGAATCCGTGTTCTTTTTTTAGAAAGGAATAGTGTTCCAGTATTGCCTTTAATTCAGCTAAACATTCAACCGGATGATAGCCAAAATTATGAGGATGCCACCAAAGATGGTAGACTCTACCAAGTTTTGCAGCATTGGTCATCTCTGAAAAAATGCGTTTCAATTTGAGTGCGTTCAGCAATTTATTTTTTGTCCATGCTTTGTATAGCCTGCTTGCAGGAAGTTGAACTGGATCCAATGAGGAGTCAATTGATTCCTTTGCTACGATACTTTTTTTATTGATTGGTAACCATGCATCCCCAGTTCGCATGAGTTTAATGGCCAGTGCGTCTTTCTTGCTGGTATCCCAGTACCATTTATCTGGATTTGTTCTAACTGACTTTATGCCAACTTGCCGGCAAACTTCCAGGTAAGCAGGATTGAACTGGTTTCTTGGAAAGACCAATGATTCAATTACGATTCCTTTTGACAAAGCGAGCTGTATGGCTTTCTCAAGATCTGCTTTAAATTGATCGGGAGTCTGCCCCTTTTCCTGACAATAAAAGTGACTGTATGTATGTGTTCCGATTTCTACTCCAGGAGTGGACTTGATTTGGTCTATCAGGTCTGGTGCAAATAAATTTGATTCTTGAATATGTTGATGTTGCTCATCACACCAATGGTAAGATGAAACGGTTTTATTTGCATAATCAGGAATCAAATCAGGCCTATTGTTTTTCCACATTTCTAAATTCTGATTAAAGATCATTCCAACGATTGCCCAAGTAACTTGAATATCATACTGAGAAAACAACTGAAGCATTTGTGGTATTGCAAAACGGGTATTGTGGAAATAATTGTTGGCAGGATTGCCTACAGTCATTTTTTCAAAAACTCCCCATTGCAATTCAAAATCAAGGGAGATACAGAATACCCCCTTTTTATAGTCAGGCATCAAAACTATTTCACTTTGACCAACAGTATCTCATCCCTTCTATTCATCCACATAAGGTTTTTATCATAAAGAGGCAGCATTCTTGTCTTACCATAGAAACTTGTTTGTAACCTCATGTCAGCGATGCCATAACTATTGAGGTAACTTTTGACAATCAATGCCCTTTTCTCAGATATTTTCATGTTGGCTTCGTCATTCCCTTCAAAATCTGCATGCCCTGCAATGAAGCAACGGTATTCATTGTTCCTCTTGAGAAAATCGATTATTCTGTTCAAAAGTGCATAACTGTTTTGCGTCAATCGCGCAGAATTCAAGTCAAAGAATGTATAGAATTGGATGGTATCTTTTGGAGAAAAATCCGCCTGAGTCATTGATGAATAGTATTCTTCAGGATTATAGATAGGTTTATTTGAGGAATTCTTCATGAAAGTAGGGCATCCCTGATTCTCTGCAGGACCAGGCTGGTCAGGACAGGCATCAACATTATCGCTGAGCCCATCACCATCTCTGTCACTAATCGGGCAACCTTCATTAGTAAGAAGGCCAGGCTCATCTGGACATTTATCAACAAGATCAGTCACTCCATCTCCATCCCTATCTCCAGGGCCAGGGGTACCAAATTTGCCGGAACTGTTTCCAAGCTTAGCAATTGAATCGGCATAATTTTTCTTTGCCAATTCAATTGATTGAATTGAATCCCTTTTGGCTCTTTCCTTTTGGTTGATATAGCGTCGGCTTTCCTCTTTAGGCTTGCCGTTCTTATCTCTTTTTATTGGGGTGTAATGAAGTGCCAATTCAAATCTTTTTGCAGTATATGAATTGTACAGATTCGAGGCGATTGGAATTTCATAGCTAAGTCTCAAATTAACTCCACGACCTGGAAATGCAGATATATAGGGCATAACGGTTTTGAATGAACGGGTATACAGGCCGTAATTCATCGTAAATTTGTTGTCTGACATATCCGTCTTCACAAATTCAACCCCTGACCAGTTGGCAACAAGTGTATACAAATCAATCCAATTGCTCCACCAGTACAACCCCTCAGTCCAAAATATATTATTGAAAACCAAAGCCCTTTTAGGCGCAACCTGAATGTCCATTTTCCCGTGGAAAACCATCCTTCCGCGGAGTTTAGTTTCTTTATCCGGGGTAATCACAGCCATTTGGGGATGGGTAAAATGATATCCACCGATACCTGCTTCAATTGTAATGTTTTCAGCTGTGTATTTATAGTTGAAACCCATATTCCAATCCATGTATCCGGCTATGTCTTTCCTCAAACCTGAGCTATCCATGTCTGTCCATCTGAAACCTCCGCCATTGATTTCCTTTTCATAGAAAGTTCCCTTTTCACTCGCTGTGGCATTGGCAAATGCGAACTGGGTACCAATGCTCAATATATGGCTATCATCTTTGGAGAGTCTGATGTGATAGGCACCTGAAAGAGCAAAAAACTTAGCGGTAAGGGGAGATGGATTGATTGGATTTACACTGCCATATTGATAAAAAGAAGCACCAAGACCAAATGCTTTTCCAGTTTTAGCATAATCCTTGGCGAACCTGCCATTGAG
>Ga0214921_10012262_pt1 | contig 10274 bp, 7 predicted proteins | sample LL1505_MetaG_FD_177992 | JGI IMG/M metagenome (GOLD analysis project Ga0214921, IMG submission 177992) | Freshwater microbial communities from Lake Lanier, Atlanta, Georgia, United States - LL-1505 | ecosystem: Environmental > Aquatic > Freshwater > Lake | place: USA: Georgia | collected 2015-05-28
CGAAGTTCTCTTAAAACTTCATTTATTGTAAAATAGATAAACATAATTTATTTATTTTTTCATGTTTTGTTAATATTAAAGAATCTAAAATTTCTCGAATCTCGCTATATGATAATGTAACAAATTTCACTATCAATTTGAGACATTTTATATATAATTATAGATATAATTTCATACCATTTATAAATCAATTTTTTTATATAAAAATTGAATTTTTAATTATATGACATATTAACAATTAAAGTATATAACACAGCCAAGAATGCCTCAATCCAAAATGAACAGTGTGATTATTTATTTGCATATTTTATTACCTTTTGTAATAGCTGACTGTTGGGATGAAAATAAATGTTTTTTTCTAATGCCAAGTGATGATATGACACATGCTATACGTATGTGGAATATATTACCATTATGTAATAAAGGAAATGGATATACTTTTGTGAATGGATCAACCACATATAAATTTGAAATTTGTGGTTCTATTGATCCCCGTGTTCCAAAATTGCCTGAATGTAATGAATATCCTTGTGAGGTACCAAGTCCACAAACTTTTACATATTGTAATCCAGATTATAATGAATGGCCATATACTGGAAGTTTATTGGCTTTTTTTGATCCATCTCCAGCAAAAACATGTAAATATGGACGTATCGATGGACAACAACCAAATTCGGGATGCCCAAATTTAGGCATTAGTGGTCAACAAAATTTACCAGATCTTTGTTGTACAGGTCAATGTGAAGTTCTAGCAGTTGGTAATTCAGCAATCAATTATAGATGGATTAATTATAATAATCTATCTTATGGAATCCGGTGGACAATGTACGGTAAGACAATTAATAATGGAGGAGAATTTGATTGTCCCATTGATCCAAATACTGGTATGCCAAAAATACGTACAACAGTTGTAAATCTACTTTGTTCAAATGGCAAAAAAGAAGATCCATTGGTTGTTAATTCTATATATGATAATGGAGATTGTTCAACTCGTGTTGAATTATCCCATCAAACTGGATGTGGTTATGAAGCCACATGTGATATATCTGATAAGTAATTTTAATTTATAAATCAATTTTTAATACCATAATATAATAACAAATAATTATGTTATGGTGTCGCGCTAGCACGAAGTGCTTTTTTATCAATATCCATTTTATATAAATTAATTTATTTTATTTATGTTCTCTTTTTTTAATGTATCTAATATTTTTTGTTTGTCTTCATTTGATAATGATTCAAATATTCCGGAGATACGTTTATATTTATATACAAATAATTCATCTGATTCATCTAATTTTTTAAATTCATTCGGATGATATGTTTTTAAATTATGAATTTCTACTAACAATGGTTGACAATTTTCAATTGAATTATTACAACTTTGTCCATCTTTATGATCAAATTCACATTTAAAATATTTATCATCAAAATAAATATTTGATTTACTACATCTATGTCTTGTTTTTTCTAATGATTGTTTCTTTACTTGCTCACTAAAATGTTCTCTATCACACTCTTTATTTTTTATTATTTGCGCTGTACCTTCACTGCATTTAAACTCATTTTCAAATTTTACTATTAACTTTGTTCTCTTATGTATCTTTGTATCTAGTTTTATTTGATTATTATATGGTTTTCTTTCAAATGCCGACGTATCATTATCTTTAAACAGTAATATATTTTTTATTGGTAAACCATGATCTATTGTATTTACAAAATTAATTTCAATATCATGGGTTGAATCTTTAACTGTAAATTTAGGTGGTTCTGGTTTACATTTATTGTCTAATTTTATCTTTATAATTTTTTCTTTACTAATTTGATTAATTATTCCAATAACTTTAAATTCATATTCACAATGTGGATTTAATCCTTTAATATCATATATATCATCTATATCATCATTAATTATTTTTCTTTCTTTATTATTATGAAGATATTTTATATTAATTTCATCAAAATCTCGAGTATTAATGTCAAATGTAATTTCTCCCCAATATGCATTTGTATTAACTTTCAATTCAGGATTTTTTAGTTTTGGTAATACTGGAGTCGGTGGAGTTTTTGGTTTTGATAATATAACTGGTTTTGTTGAGGATTTTTCAGGTAATATAACTGGTTTTGGGGAAGATTTTTCAGGATATCTTAATTTATATTCTTCTATTAAAATATTACCTGAAAAATTATCATTATTTTCTAAAAATTTTTTTATAATTGGTTTATAATTTGTCCAATCTTTTATACCTTCACCCTTATAATCTATTTTTCCTAAATATTTACCATAATCACCATATATATTATAATTTGAGATATTGTTCATTAATCTTTTCCATAATCTTTTTATAATATAAAATTTCATAGATTCTTTAAATGAATCCATTGTTGATAATCGTTTATTCATTTTAATTCCTAAATATTTTTCAGCAAATACCATATTATTTTCATCAATATCAATTGAAAATAAACTTGGGCCCCATTTCTAAATATTGAATTATTTACTTCAATACTTTCTGAAAATATTTGATATTTTCCATTGAAAAAATTAAAAATAATAGATCTTTTATCAGCTGCATCAAGAGTTTTATTACATAAATTCTCCCAAAATGTTTGCTCTAAAAAATAAAATTTACATATAAAATTACCAATAACTTCTTCTTTTTGTTTTGATTCATTAAAATTATCAATAAATTTTAATCCTGAGCCCGACGCCCATAAATATTGAGTTGATATTAAATTATCTTTTTTAATTTCATTTGCATAACAATTTTCTTCAAAATATTCTTTATTATTAAGTTTTATTAATTTTGTTTGAAATATTAATGGTTTAAAATTATTTTCAAATATATTAATCCATGTTCCTTCTTTCATTGATTTTTTATTTTTATAGAGCTTTACTTTATTAATTTCTTTTGATATTAATATTAATCTTTTCATAAACCTTTTATCATCAATCGTTAAGTCACATAAATTATTAAATGATTCAATAGACAATGACATTATAATCATTGTTCCTTGTTTTTTTAATATTGAATCATATAGTTTTATACTTCCTTCAGTAATTAACTCTTTATTAGAATTAATTATTGATTGAATATCACCTGATACATCTGTTTCAAAAAATTTAGTATCATCTATCTTTCTATAATCATTATCAACTTCTGAAATTTCATTTAAAATACCATAATGGTCTAATGAATTATATTTAATTGTCTTAATATTATTATTATTATTTTTCTTTGATAATATTAATACTTTATTAGGTTCAATAACTGATGTTGAACCAAGAAATCCAATATTTTTACATCCAATGGCAAAACTTTTACGTATAATTGAATTTCCCATTGCAAAGAATTGACTTAAATTATCACATCCTAATCCATCATCTAATATAATTAAGTAATGCTTATCTTTATTTGAAATAAATTCATAATTAATAATAGTTGCTTCTGCATCTAATGAATTATGAAATGTTTCATATATTATATCTTCTTCTGTAAATCCAGATGCTTTATTTCTATGTTCTGATACTGCATGTGAGAATGATCTATTCGTGTTAATTGACATTTTAAACGATTATATAACTATCTATTAATTAAAATCAATAAATGAAATATTCAATTTTTAATACCATAATATAATAACAAATAATTATGTTATGGTGTGGCGCTACCACGAAGTGCTTTTAAATATTAGTTTCTTCTTTCTTAGCACCAAATTTTTTTCTAAGACTAATTTGTGCTTTCTCTTTATTTTTTAGATTAGATTCTTTTATTACATTTCTAGCTTCTTCAATAGTAGGTTCATCTAATGCTTCCTTTTCTATTACTTGTTTTAATATTTCTTTTACTTTAGTTGTCTCTTTTGTTATTTTTATTGATTGGGTTTCTTCTTCTGATTCATCTTCTGATATTTCATCATGTTGATCATCAATTTCATTAGATACTGATTTTAATACCATATCAATTATCTTATTATTTTGTAATCTTTCATTTTCTTTCTTTAATGTTTCTATTAAATTATCGTAATATTCACATTCTTTGACAATGTGTTCTTGAATTTGTTTTGATGGAATTGGAATATTAATATTTGATAAATTAGCAACATTAAACATTTTTACTGTCGACCCAATAGACATATTTTCTAATTCTTTTCTAAAATTATCTGTTTTTAAATAATTTATAAAATATTTATTATTTATTTTAAAATTATTTAATCTAAATATACCACCATTAAATGTACTATTTTTATAATAATTATCTACTAATTGACAATCAAAATTATCTACAAAAGATGTCATTATAATATCTCCTTCTTTTAATAAACAGTTCTTACATAAATTATATCCATCTTTATTAATGAATAAAAAATCTTCATTATAATTAATATTTCTAGTACGAATAATTTTATAATCTGATTTATCTACTAAATAATCTTGCAGATTCATTTTTGCACCACATTTAATATCACATAAATCAGTTATAATTTTTTTATCCACATTCAAAGTATTACTCCAAATAATTCCCTTCTTAATCTTCTCATAATTTTTAATTAATTTATTATTTTCTTCAATTGTATCATAGATTGAATCTAATGCTTCTACGATTTGTTGTTGGAGGGAGAGGGGAGGAATGGGGATTTCTATATCATAATATGTTGTTTTACTAATCATTGGTATTGCAGTTGTTGTTATCAGTTTATTAATTTTTTCCTTATCATGTTTAAGATAATAATATACATATTTTAAATTATATAAATTTGAATTAATAATTTCTGATAAAAATACACTTGTACATATTGAAAATTTTTCATTTTGTGTAATAAAAATACTTTCATCAATTGTAGAACCTCTACTTCCATGAATTAAATATGATCCTTCATAATCAAATGTATTATGTGTCGATTCATCTTTAGAACAACTAAAAAATCTATATAATCCATTTTTTCTATCATTTGAACTGATAGTTTTGGTAGTAGATATATCCTTTAATATTTCTTTCAATTTCTTATATTCTAATCCTTCAATCTTTTCTTCCTCAATAATATTATATTTATTAACAAATAGAGAATAATCATTTTCGTTAATTTCTTCAATATCAACTTTTATAATTAATTCTTCAACTATTCCACCATTTGACATTTTAATTTTACAAAATTCTACTTCTTCTGTTTCTCCATCATTTACAAAGAAAAGAATACTTGATTTTACACCAGTATTTAAAAATAGTCCATCTTCTAATGATACTACTTTTTTTAAATTTAATTTTTCACATAAATATTTTCGTGTATCTTTATGAAGTTTAGCATCATTAAATAATACGCCATCTGGAACTACTACAGCACATCGTCCTCCTTTATTTAATGATAACATCATTAATTGTAAAAACAATGGTTCTCCCTTAGTGCCTCTAATTTTTAAATCTTTAATTCTATCACAACAATCAGCGTGAATTATATTTTTTAATCCAAATGGTTCATTTGCTAGAATAATATCAACTTTATCAATTACAGTTTTATTATCTTTATCTACAAGATAATCATTTTTTAATGAATCACATTGAACCATTGTTTTCTTAAAATCTTTACCAGTTTCTAATAAAACATTTAATAATGCTAAATTTTTTAAATTTTCATCAATATCAAATCCATATATATTATTTTTATTAGCATTCCAATTAATATTTTTATTATTTTCATTTAAATGTTTAATAGACATTGTTAAAAAACCACCTGTTCCCATTGAAGGATCTAAAATTTTTTCAATTTCACCATTTTCTTTAACTTTTGGATTGCATAATTTTACCATATATTCAATAACTAATCTATTTGTAAAATATTGTCCTAAATCTCTCATACCACTACCAGTGGATCCACTTCTAAGATGTAATTCATAAATAATACCAATAATATCAAAATTTTCTTCTAAGTTATTAATATTTAATGATTCTAATATTTTATAAATCTTTTCAAAATATTGAAGCGATTTTATTTTAAAATTTATTTGAGAAAATCCCAATTTTTGTTTTATTTGTTTAATTAAACATTCTTTATCTTTTAAGAAAAATTTATCAAATAATTTTTGATCATTAGTTAATAAATCTTTTTTTGTTTGTTCATCATATTTAAATTTTTCAAAAGCATATTGTTTTGGTATATTATATTCAACACATTTAGATTCAGATAATGAACTAAAGATTATAAATAATACACAATGATTAATAGATTCCATGCCAGTTATTCCCTCTGTTCTTAAGATGTTGCGAATTGAATCGATTGATTGCTCAAAATTGTTCATTTTTATATTTGACATATTATAGTATTTTATAATAATAATTCTTTAAATCAATTTTTTATAAAATAAAGTAAATATTTTATTATATAAACTAAATATTTTATTACAATAATAGTTTATTTTAAAATTATATACAAAACTTTTAAAATGTTTAATTTTAAAAAGTATAAACTAATCATAATATTCTTCATTATTCTCATCTGAGAAATAAATATCACTTAATTTAAAAGTAATAGAATTATAAAATCCATTTTCAATATATTTACGACTAATAAATTTAGAATCATTAAAACATTTTTGATCATAATCGTTACAAGATAAAATTTTCTTTTCTTTTAATTCATTTATTGTATAATGACTTTTAACTAATTCATCATAATCCTTTAAACAAAATTTAATCCAATTACCATTGTTAGGTTCAATATTTTGTTCTAATTCTGTATTAATATTTTTACAATATTCAATATATTTTTGTTTTGAATCAATTAATTCAAATTCATCATATCCATTATGTGAATATTTTCTTGGTTTAAAATTTTCATTTGTTGAAATAATTTTTTCTTTTACTAAATAACAACAGTTATGATCAATACTAAATTGTTTATCAATGCAATTTAAAGATTTACATATAGCTAATTCTAATATTTTATTACATATTTCTTCTGAAGACATTTCTCTATTTTCTAATTTAAGAATATATTTAATAGATTCCTTAATTGTTAATCCACAATTTAATATTTTTTTTCTTCTTTCATTCTCATTCTGAATTAATTTACTAATTCTAAAGGAATTCATTTTACTCTCTAATCCTAAATAATCATTCCAATTTTTCCATCCAAAACGGTTATATATAATATCTGCATCAATTGGTAAATCTTTAGATAATTCCTCTATTCTATTTTTATAATCTATATGATCATCAAATCTACCATTAACAAATTCTTTTGCTTGCTTATATGGTAAATATGATATTTCTCTCATTTGTTCAATAAAATTTAATTCGATATTAATATTATATTTAATATTCAATTCCTTTAATTCTTTTTCTGTATTTTCCGATTCAGAATTACCTTTAATTTTATTATATTCTTTAAAATATTCTTGAACATTTTCATCTATTTCAGAAATATTTCTTAATAATAATCTTAAATCATTTGTTTTTACATCATTTTTTAAGTCTTCTCCATCTATATATGGAATCATTATATATGCATTTTTATTTTCTAAGTATGTCAAACATCTAGAAAGTGATTGTGTAATATCAATATTTGAAGTTTTATTATCAATAAATATTACTCCATCACACTTTGGTATATCTACACCTTCTTGCAATACTTTTGCACTACACAATACACTATAATCATCTTTTTGAAAATCATTAATTATTTCATTACGTAATTTTTTATTATCACATCCAGAAATATATTCAGTATTTTTTAATATTTTTTCTTTATCAATATGTTTTAATATTTGACAGAAAAATTTACAATTAATGATGTATTCATGAAATGTAATAACATGTTTAATTTCATTTTTTCTAATACAATCAATCAATCCTTTAGCAAACATTATATAGCGATCTTTTAATTCTATTAATCTCTTTTTTTGATTTTCTTTTAACTTATTATCTTCAAAGAATTTTTCTATATCAAATTCAATTTCAATTGGTATAGCTTTGATAGTCATTATTTTATATGGACAAATACGATTAAGTTTTTTAGCGCCTATCGCACTAACTGATGCAATTGTTTTACCATAAATATTTTCATCATCCATACAATATATATTATCTTCATCATTATTATATATTTTTTTAGTAGCTGTTAGAAATAATTTTTGTTTTATATTAGAACTTTCAAGTAATAATTTAAATAATTTTATTTTTGGTGTATCATTATCTTCATTATTTTTTTCATCAAATTTTTCACCAGCTGTTCTATGTGCTTCATCATAAATACATATATCAAAATTATAATTTATAAGTTTTTCACTAGAGTGATATGTTGAAATAATAATACAATCATCATTATCATTATAAAAATTTAATATTTCTTCATCATTACTTAAACCTTCTTCACAAGATACTCTTTTAATTATTTTTTTATCCCAATATTTAATCCATGTATTATAGGTTTGATTAACTAAATATAATGATGGAACTAGAACTAATATTTTTCTATATTTCGTTTCATAATGACAAAATAAACTACTTAACATCGTTTTACCATATCTACAAAATAAATTCCAAATACCTTTATCCTTTTTATTAAAGTATATAATAGAACATAATATTACTTCGATTTGATCATCAATCATTTGATGACTCTTCAATTCAGTAATTAATGAATCATCATAATGTTCTAATATATAATTAATAACATTTTCATCTAAGTTAATTAGATCTTTAACAATATCTCTTTCCTTAATCTGTTCTATATATTTATTTAATAAATCATATTTTTTAATTCGAATATTTTGATAATAATTACTATGTTCAATATCAAATGATAAATTTTCAATATCTTTTTTAGTAATTATATGATTATCTTCATCAATAACTTCATATAATTTTTCCCATGTAATACCCATTTTATCAAAGTATTTTTCTAATACTTCTTGAGTTACTTTATTAACTTCGTAAAATTCTATTCCACCACTTCCTTTTAATCTAAATTCATCAAATTCATTTTTAATCATATTATCAATTTCATAACATGAATATAATTCAGGGTTTAAAATTTTATAATAACATTCGAGTGGAACTTTATCTGGATGTCCAGTTAAATATGGTTTCATTCTTGTTTTCATATTACATGTTGATCCAATCTTTCGTCCAATCTTATGAACTTCATTTGATAAATATCTACTTTGATTATTGTGATCAAACAACAAATATATATAATGATTTTCACCCATACTATTTTATTTATATATATATATTTATTTAAATGTAAATATAAGATAAATCAATTTTTATACCATAATATAATAACAAATAATTATGTTATGGTGTCGCGCTAGCACGAAGTGCTTTTATCAATATATTTACTTTAAATTTTGAACTTCCAAATCGTCTATTACATTCTTCTTATTTACCAAGGTCTTTTTAAATTCTTCCTTAGCTTCCTCTAGAATTTTTTGGTCTTTATCGCATTCTGCCCATTTATCAAACTCATATGTAATTATCTCTGTAGGGCGATCATCAATATAGAATAATGTCATACGTGGCTGACCTAGATGATTTGGACCAACCCATACACCATGTAACCCTGAAATTTCAACCATCCTTTTACTAATACGAACTGAACGTGACATTTTATTATAAATTAATTATAAATTATTACAAAATTTAAATTATTCAATTTTTAATTAATCAATTTTAATACCATAATAAATAATTATATTACGATAACACTTTATCAATTTGATTATTACATCTAGAACACAATAAATATAAATCATCTATTGATTTTTCTTTTTTAATATATCTTGCTTTAATACAACCCCATTGCAATTTCAAGTATTTATTTTCTGTATTAACACTATCTGAATAGTTATTTTTTTGTTCGTTACAACAATATATACGCCCGACATTTTTACCAAACACACATGTATATTGTTGCTTTACTAAAAGAGTTTTTACAAACTCAATACGTTCATATTTTGTCATTGTAATATTCATCTTGATCAAATGATTTGTTAATGTTTCCTGTAAGCGATCAACTTCAGTTTCAGGTATATCTGAATGCATTTTGTATAAAAATTATATCTATAATTCTATAGAATTTATAAATCAATTTTTTAATATTATTGTGTAATCAACTAAAATTCTATTTCTTACAATCTTTATACGGAGCACAACTTGATTTCATTGTAAATCCTTTAATTGGTTTAGTTAAACAACTCTTTTTTGAAAATCTTCTTTTCTCAATATTAAATTCTTTATTATCAGATTTTCTAACACATTTTTTATCTTTATTTG
>Ga0214921_10012266_pt1 | contig 10273 bp, 9 predicted proteins | sample LL1505_MetaG_FD_177992 | JGI IMG/M metagenome (GOLD analysis project Ga0214921, IMG submission 177992) | Freshwater microbial communities from Lake Lanier, Atlanta, Georgia, United States - LL-1505 | ecosystem: Environmental > Aquatic > Freshwater > Lake | place: USA: Georgia | collected 2015-05-28
ACCAATAAAGATAAAACCTATCCAAAATGAATATCTTACCTTACCTCTCTATCACATCCAGAATGAATATTCTTTGCTTTCTCGGCAAAGAATATTATCAAACCAACCCCGATGAATTTCATATCCGTTTCAACAAAAAAGAACTTGAAAAAAGTCACGAAAAAGTATACAATCTATATAAAAATACTGTTATCCATCGTAACCAAGAAGATGAAAAAGATAGTTTCTATTACTGTATAAATCGGTTTGTCTATGCTGATATGCCACATTTATCATACCCTTACAATAAAAGATTTACCGTTGTCTGTTTAACATCCAATCAACAAATGTCTGCTGCTACATCGAATACTATTATCTATGTTACCTATCCGTATCGGGTTGAAATGAAAGAGAATTTTATTTACCCTCGTTATTAATCTCTATTCGTGCATAAATACATTTATGCACGAAAAGGATATAGGTAATCCTGAGTTTTGTCCCCCCTTTTACAATATTTCTGTATTTTTCTTTTAGTATTCCATTTATTCTAGGAATCAGTATTTAGATTTTTTGCAACATTTTTTATTATAATATCTTTATAATATATAACAATTAATTTAAAAATGAAAAAATCATCAAGACGAGGCAATGACAAAACAGATTCTCAAGAGAAAAGAAGTAAAGGTCATTATGATGCATTTAAAAAAGAAATAAAAATACTAATTATTGAAAATTGTGAAGACGCATCACAAGATAGCACATCACAAAAATATTACGAAATTACAGATGAACCAACACTAATAGAAATAGCGAAAATTGACACTATATTAGCAGTGTATGATGGCGACCATGACCTATGTAGAAAAGATGATATGACAAATCCAGAAGTAGATTATTTTGATAGTTTTGAAAATTCGGGAGATAATTATATTATAATTAATGGAGAGGTTATTCAAATTGGCACTTTAGTAGAGTTGCAGACTAAATCTCGTAGATGGACGTTTACTAGTCAATTAGCAATTAAAAATAAAATGAAAGAAATTCTTGAAACATTACCAACAACACTTAAAGGAGTACTAGGTTATGAGTTTTCAAGTAAAATTATAGAGATTGATAAAGGAATGATAGATTTACAAAAATACTTGAAAGAAACAGAACAATTAGAACTTGGGATTATAGAAACACACAGAGGAGGACCTCCTGATAATTCTAGTAGTGATGATAGATGTTATCTATATAAAGGAGAAATTAGCACAATATTTGATTTAGGAAGTAAATTGGAAGGTAGTAATTTATTATCATTTGGAAAAGTACAAGATAGTGATGGTTTACAATCAAATACAACTAATCCAAAGCAACTTCATTCATTAGGTAATCGTTCCGATAAATCCAGTTCATCAAGAAGTGTTAGTCCCGAAACACCACTAATACAATGGGATACTAAACGTTTTTTTAGTAATTATTTTCCTAATGCTTTTACGTTAGTTGTAAAAAAAGACGAAATTTTACAAGCAATACAAGCAATACAAGCATTAGAAGCATTAGAAGCGGGAACTGATGAAAAAGAGTTAAAACATACAACTCTGGGAAAGTTATTTGCGGAATTCGTTGACGAAGAAGGAGAATTAGTTGACGAAAACGGAATGAAAAAACCAACAATATTGCATATTTTTTTTAAAAACTTTGGTTTAAATTCATTCGATGAATTCAAAAAATTACTAGGAAAATTAGAACCTAATTTTGGTTTTATTGATAATGGTAAGAACGTATTTCTTTTACATATGTTTATGAAAAAAACTGCAAGAAGTTATGAACCAATGTTTTCAATTCAAAGAGGTCCAGTAACCGCAGACCAAGTGACAAACAAATTATATGGAGTTAAAAATCGTTTAAAAAATATATCAAAATTATTGTCTTTAACTAAAGAGACAGTACCGCCTTCTGTTCCTGAACTATTGTTGTTGTTTGATGAAACTGATAAAACAAGTAAAATTATAGCAGGATGTCATACGGTATATTCTAAAACTTCTGGTGATGGAGTTTCATTTGAATTAATTGAACAATTATCAAGAGAATATCCATTAACGCCTTGTGAATTATCAAGTGATTTATGTTGTGATTATAGAAACGCATTTAGACATGGTATTTCGGTAAGACAAGCACCATCTGCTGGTGCGGGAACAGGTTTGGGTGCTTTGTTTAATAAAAGAAAAATTGAAATAATTAAAATGAAAAATGCACAAAAAACAAAACTTTCTGATTGTATTGAAATAATTGCAGATGCCTTTTTCTATGAAACCAGGAAAACAGATCTTGATGATGTTCAACTACCCGATGTTAAAATATCTAGTAAAAGTAATAAGACTATTCCAATAGATGATAATATAACGAAAAAAATTTTAGAGTCAGCACTTATTTGTTTTAAAAATAAAATTACAGAAAGTCAATTGGAAAACCAAGAAAAAATAAAAAACTTTTTACAATCCCCCACACAAGAAGGTATAGATTGTGATTTACTAAAAGAATTATGTAAGAATCCACAGATTTTATTTCTTGGCGAAAGAGTGCAAAATATCATAGACGAATTTGCTATTAAATTATTAAATGCTATTGAAAACATAAATGAAAAATATAAGGATAACATAGAAAAACAATCTGCGGTAGACAAAGGAAGAAAAAAATGTATAACCTATTTTACAGATTTGATAAACTCAAAAACAGATGATGCTGATGCTGTAGAAAAGGATCAAGAAAAACTTAATGAATTTTTAGAAGAGATCTTTTTAATAATAAGTGCATTAGAACAATTATTAGATGAAATCGATTGTGATGAAGGCAAAGCAGAATTATCGAAATTACAAATAATTGATGAAGAAGATTGGGAAGAAAAAGATACAACTATTATTAAGAAACAAATACTATTATATTATTTAACAATAGTAACAAAAAAAACTGGATCCTTAATAATAGACAGATACATAGAATCATTAAAAAAAACACTAATAAAATATCTTCTTGAAGGAGATATAGAACAGCAATATCTATATTTTAGAGACGTATTTGCAAATAAATTTGCTAAGACAAAGAAAATACATCCAAAATATAATGATAGAGAACAAGCAAAAAAATTATTAAATTTGTTAAAGTTTATTGAAAGATCAACAATGATAATGGGTTCAGAAGAAGAAGAAGAAGGTATTTTTAGAATTTTTAGAAATAAGGTTTTTAAAGAAATTGAAAAGGTAACAAAATCACCTCCTCAAACTTATGAATCAGAATCTTCACTACCTATTTTTTCAGAACCACAATCACCTTTAAAAACAAGAGATGTTTCAACATTTAAATTTTCTACCCCGGTACTTAATAATCAGGATCCTGAATCAGTATTATTAGCTAACAAAGTAGATGATGCTAATTTTACTGATTCATTTCATGACACAGAAACAGTTTTTGAAAGTTTCGGCGACAGTGACGAAGAGGGCGAACATTGTTTGATTGATGAAGATAAACCAATGCCGCCTTTAGATGAAGACCTTTATAATGAATCTCGAGTTGTAATAGGTTCAGTAGATGAATATAATAATGTTGAAACTAACACTCAATATCAGTCTGGAACAAATGTTTTTAAATTAAATCCTGATCATGAAACATACACAAAAGGAAAAATTATTAACAATAAATTTATACCAGATTCTAACGGTGGAAAAATCTCAAAAAGAATAACAAGGCAAAATAGAAAAAAGAATAAAAAAACAAGAAAGCAAAACCAAATGAAAAACAAGACAAGAAAACAAAAAGGAATCAAAAAAAGACGACAAACGAGAAACGGTCGGTTTTAAGGGTCTATCCAATTTTTTGTATCCATTTCGTGTATAAATACATTTATACACGAATAGAAATTAGAGAACCAAATATGTTTCCTCTAATGTTCTCAATTCATCCTTTGTATTTACACCATATATCATATAGTTTTGTGTAGGTGGCAATTTAAATATTCCTATCTCTAAATTCGTATTTTCATGCACGATTTTCACTATATCTGTTAAATAATATTCTTGTTGATTATTGTTATTCGTTATCATCGGTATATATTTTTTTAATAAAATCGCATTAAAATAATACAACCCCACATTTACATCCCGTATTTCCACCTGTTTTTCATCACAATCCTTCTGTTCTCTAATTTCTACAAATTTACCACTAGAATCCAACAAAATTCGCCCATATCCATACGGGTTCTCTAATTCTGCAACCATAAGTTTTGCATTTATTGTTGTTGCATCATTCTCTATAAATTTTTCTAACAATGTTGATGTTATCAATGGCATATCTCCATTCAAAATAAGAACATTTTGGTCTTCATCATATTCAGGTAAAGCACAGCAGATTGCATGTCCTGTTCCTTGCGGGTTCTCTTGTTTCACATATACGATTTTTTCTCTGTTTTCATTTTCAAGAAACCATATATCAATTGTATCCTTTATTAAATTATGATATTTACCTGTAATCACCACTATTTTATTCGGTCGTAACTCAAATACTTCGTGTAAAATTCTTATCAACATGGGTGTCCCATGAAAATAATGCAATACCTTGGGTATATTAGAATTCATACGTTTTCCTTCACCTGCTGCCATCACTGTTACTGTAAGTTCTCTCATTCTCCTTTTTATTATTGTTATTATTATCACATCTTTTTTCTATTTTGTTTTTTGGTTGCAACAATTGTATATCTTGTTCCATTCGTTGTAATTGAGAACTTATCTGTTTATACCAACCATTTAATACTGTTATTTGAAATATAAATGCCGATGTAGATACACCAAAATTGAAAAAGGGGATATATCGGCGAAACATTTACTATAAATAATATGTGTATTTCTATATTTTTTTACAATTTTTTAAAAATGATAAAAAACCTACAACCACTTATTATCGAATGATTGATATACATTTTCTGCACAACCCCTATAATACATCATCCATATAGAACAATTACTACTGCTACAAATAAGATGTCTGCACTTTGAAAGAATCAAGAAAGTGGATAATAAAAAATGCATATCTACATAATTTTCTTTGGTTGTCTTTTCATTATGAATACCTTTATTCGTATAAGATATTGCATTTTCTGTTATTACTATTATTCTGTCATCTATACATTTTTCTTTCATATAATCTAAGAATTGTCCCGAGTCTGTCTGCACTAATATTTGCATACCAGGGTTCTCTACCACCAATATTTCATTCAACTTATTATGAAAACTTTCAAAACTTGCTAGTGGTGTTTCAAGATATTTATCGGTTCCTCTATAATAAATACCTACTGTGTTCTCTACATCAATATTATATTTTTGAATCAAAATATAATGCATATCCAATATTTTAGTTGAGGGAGTAAAATATTTTTTTACAAATGGCAATATGTATTCATACTGCAAATCTTTATAATTATCATATTGAAAACCTTTTGATACGTCATATTTAATACTGTTTTTATCTAAACCTAGAATGTTCTCATCTACATTATTATAATGTTCAAAAAATTCATAGGTTATATCTTTATCATTATCTATTTTATACATATCAAATAATCCTGTTGTATTTACTATTGGCAAAAAAAGACAATTATTACGATCTAAAAAACAATATATTATTCTATGTAATCTAGTATTACAACTCGCAAAAAAACCCCCACCTTGATGTGTTATATTTACTCTACCTATTAGGGTATTATCATTTGTTAAACTATCATTCATTGAACTATCATTTATCGCACTCATTATATTATATATTATAATAAAGGTAGAGAACATTCTCTAAAAACAATGAAAAATTGAACACTTTTTATCACTTTTTATTTGAGATACCAATACAACAACAACAATAACAACAATAACAATGTCTGCCCTTGTCCTTAATAATATCCCCCAGGTTCTTCTTGTCGAGGAAGATGACTGGGAATCTTGTGAGATTCCTGTTCTTGCATTACCTACACCTACGTCTACGCCTATTGCAGTTCCTACGCCAGCAGTAGAAGTCCCAACTGCTGCTCCAGTAGTTCCTGTAGAAACACGCATCCCTGTCAAGAATACCTACGGCATGTACCCGTATTTCTTGGCAGGCGTTGAGGGAACCGTTCAAAAAGAACTATTTCCACGTGCCGATTTCCCACTTGGGAACTTGAAAAACGCACTCACTACACAAACTGGTATCAACAACTATGTCGATGTAGTAAGAAATCACATCAAGTCTATGTTCTATGTTCTTAAAAGCACTAAATATTACAACCCTGTGACGAAATCACGTATTCCACCCAAGAAGAAGGAATATGTTGACCCTAACTTTCAACATGTTGCTTTGAATGACCAACTCAAAATATACAAATTATTCGGATTTCAAGGTCACATCGGATCTAAAAAAGATGATGAGGATGCCAAGCGTGAAGAACTGCTAGAGAAACTTAAATTTATTCTTTACGACACAAACACCCTCATTGTATTCGTCGAACTATTATTACAAAGAATCTATGTTACTGTAAACCAAACCGATATTCGCAAAGCATGCGACTCAGTAAAAACCCGCAGCAACTATGACAATAAGTCATATGGTCTTTCACAATACTGGTATCACAATGCATCTTGGCAAAAGTTGCGTTATGTTTATGGTGGCGGGTCATTAGATATGATTGGTGGCAGTGGCGATGGTGCGATTCCCATTGAAATGCAATCTTCTATTCTAAAAACAACCACTTTCCAAAAGTAAAAACATGTCTATTGTTCATTATTGTATATATAAGAGAGAACCTGTACATGTTTTTTCTTGCCATTTATCACCCATTTACCTAATTTTAGGTTTTTTTAGTTATACACTATAGAAAATTGATTTAGATATAACCGTATAATACCTAATATCAATACCAATAGCAATAGCAATAAGATGGCAAAACATACTTGTGAAAATTGTGGAAAGGAGTTTTCGCAAAAATCACATTATACCAATCATAAAAATCGTAAAAATCCATGTGTTACTGAAAGTAAATTGAAAGAAATAATACAAGAAGTAATCGAAGAAAAAATACAAGAACTGAGTTCATCTATTGCAATTGCAAATACATTTGAAGAACCTATTCAAAAAATGAAAATGAAAATGAAAATGAAAATAAAAATTCCTAAGAAAATAGAAACAAATCAACCATTCACCTTTATTGAAGTTTGTGCTGGTGGTGGCGGATTAAGTGCTGGTCTAATAAAAGCAGGTCTTCACCCCATATTATTGAATGACAATAATGCCGACTGTTGCAAAACATTAAAAAAAAATCATCCAAATTCCAACATTGTTCTTGGTTCTATGGAAGATATTGATTTCACACAATATATTGGCAAGGTAGATTTGCTTACAGGTGGTGTTCCCTGTCAATCATTTTCACAAGCAGGACTTAGAAAAGGTCTCGATGACCCTAGAGGTAATCTAATGTTAAAATTTATAGAGATACTTAACTTAATAAAACCCAAAATATTTATGATAGAAAATGTGAAAGGATTATTAACTCACGACGATGGTAATACTATTCTTAGAATCATTGAAACTATGAACAGCAACAATTTGTATAATATTACCTATCAATGTCTCGACGCATCCAAATTTGATGTTCCACAAAAAAGAGAGCGTGTATTTATTATCGGTGTTTTAAAATCTATAAATATTCCCTTTACCTTTCCATGTGAAAGCAATACTAAAAAAATACTTAGAGATGTATTAGTGGATGTACCACCATCCAACGGTGCATCCTACTCCGAAGAAAAAAAAAATCTATTTAGAATGATACCACAGGGTGGTTGTTGGGTGAATTTACCTGAAAACATACAAAAAGAATATATGGGTAAGAGTTATTTCTCAGGTGGTGGAAAACGTGGAATTCTATATCGGTTATCTATGGAAAAACCATCTCTGACATTACTATGTTCTCCTTCACAAAAACAAACTGAAAGATGCCACCCACTTGAAGAACGTCCGCTAACCATTAGAGAATATGCCAGAATACAAACTTTCGATGACGACTATGAATTTATTGGTAGTATTAATTCCCAATATAAACAAATTGGCAATGCTGTACCCGTTGAATTAGCAAAAAAAATGGGATTATCTATTGTTCAATTACTACAAACTACCCTGTAAAAATGTTCTATACTGTATTTTCATCTATTGTTTTTTTTACAAAATCAATTACCATATCCATATCATCACCTAAGATAAATTTCAAAAATTCGGTTCCTACTCGATGCTCTATTTCTACACCATTATGAAGAATAATTTTTTTCGCAAAATTCATTGTTTTTTCCTCTGTGTTCGCATTTATGTTTGCATAAATACAGGTATATTCTGGGTTCTCTACTTTATATTTTGCTAATTTATCTAGATTTGCTTTTCTTGAAGAAGCATTATCTGTATTGGTTCTATTCTTCAATTCAATTGCCATCTTTCGTTCTTCTGATAAAATATCCAATCCTGTTTTATGACCTATCTTCAAATCCCTAAAACCAGTATAATTTCCTAACACACATTGCCATATGTCACCCACCTTCATTTGTCTTTGTTTCTCTTTTAGTGCCAATAATTTATTTCTCTTGCTTTTTTCTGTATCCAATATGTCAAAAGTCAATTCTTCCCTTTCTGGTCTTGACAATATTTCACATATTTGTTCTTTTATTTTTGTTTGATATTCTGACATTGTTGCATATTCTGACATTTTGTACACTATGGCAAGGATTCAATATTTTATCATTTCGATTGTAAAAATGATTCAATTTTTTCAAAAAAGGATAGACCTTCCAGGTTCTCTACTAATAAAATTTCAAATTCCATATCGGCAATTATATAACGATATATATAATGACGAAAACACAGAGAAAATTTCCTAAGGATTTGAAAAAATATTCGACACGTTCAATTGCACAAAAGCGTGCTTACCAATATTTAGGAAAAAATGCAAGACTATATCCTGCTAGAAACAGTCAAAAGAAATATAGTGTATTTGACCCGAAAAACAAACGATGGATTAATTTTGGACAAATGGGTTATGAAGATTATACAAAACATCACAATAAAACACGACGCAAGAATTATTTGACACGTTCCACCAACATAAAAGGAGATTGGAGAAACAATAAATATTCACCTAATAATTTGGCAATTCATATACTATGGTAAAGGTGGGCAATATATTTGTAATTACAACTGTAACATTTTGTAATTTCACAAAATTCACTGTTTTAACTTTTGTGAAAAAACAGTAAATCTTGTAATTTCACAAGAAATTACTACTGTATATTTGTAATTACAATTTGTAATTACAAATAATAGAATATTTTTCTAGACACATTGTAGAAATGAAATTGAGGTCAGGCACTATATATAAACCATCTTTGTTAAATAATACTTGTATTATCTGTTATTCTACCAATGTTAAAGTTGAACCGGTAGAGAACCTTGCCTTTTTTAATGTTTTTACGAATACAATATATCGGTCTAATTGTGCCTGCAGCATTTTTATTCACCAAAATTGCTATAGTCGATGGTGCTACTCTAAATACCACTATTTTAATGAAGAGATTGACCCGAAATGCATTATATGCAAACAGAATTGGATTCCTTGGACACCCGTTGTTATGGAGAACTGGTGATTGTAACCAGTATTCTACCATTTGTGAATTAGAGTTGTAAATTACTAACTGCAAATATCGTAACATTTAGGTATAAAAATACAAATATTTTTAACACAATATGCTATAAACATCTTATAATCATGGAGAATACTTCACCGTATCCTTATGCTGAAGACATTACATCTAAAATCTTTAATGCTGCTGACTTATCACAATGTAAATTACGTGGATATGATTTTATACAACCTGGAGAACTTTTACATACACATCGTGAATACTACTTTTATAGCGGTCATACTGGGCCTGTTGGCCCACCCGGGGTTCTCGGTGGAGTAAAATATAATATTCGGGTTTCATCGGATTGTAATGAATGTCGTTATCGTTCCAACCACGATTTTCAAAATAATCCATCATTTAATTTGACACGCGGACATACTTATTATTTTGATATTAGTGCTGCAGGACATCCTTTCTGGATTACTACAGAGAACTCTAGAACTCCATTATCACCGTTTCCTGGTATTGAGAATAATGGCACAGATTGTTCTATGTTATCATTTTCTGTTCCATTAGATGCCCCCGAAAAATTATATTACAACTGTGAGAACCATGATAATATGTCCGGCACT
>Ga0214921_10012267_pt1 | contig 10272 bp, 15 predicted proteins | sample LL1505_MetaG_FD_177992 | JGI IMG/M metagenome (GOLD analysis project Ga0214921, IMG submission 177992) | Freshwater microbial communities from Lake Lanier, Atlanta, Georgia, United States - LL-1505 | ecosystem: Environmental > Aquatic > Freshwater > Lake | place: USA: Georgia | collected...
TATTAAAAAGTTGTTTATATATTAAAAATTAAATAATATGGAAATGTTAATTATAATTGGTTACGTTGCATTTGCAACATTATCCGTTTTTTCGTTAGTAAATATGCTTAGACAAATTAATAAAATTAAAGATGATTGAATTATTGGGATGGATGTCGTCAGTAGTTGTGTTGGTGTCTATGACATTTAAAACAATGTGGAAATTAAGATTGATGAATAGTGTTGCTTGTGTTATGTGGATATGTTATGGTTATTTTATAACAAATAACCCAACTATGTTTGTTAATTTGGCTATATTAATAACACATATAATTTGGTTCGTTAAAAACAAAACAAATGAAAAAAATTAAACATCCTTTAGTTAAAGGTGTGGTTAAAGAGATTGTTCCACAAATATATTGTGCCCAAATTAATGATGATTATGATCGTGCAATGTTATTCTGTCGTTATCAAGAATATTATGAATCACCATATAAAAAGTTTAGAGGTAAACGTTTTACTTGGATGGAATATATGAGACATTACAAAGATATGTGGAAGAAAAGAACATTTACATATCCTGATGATTGGGCTGGTTATAATATCCCATCAAATATATTGGACGGAGGGGTGGATGCATTTTATAAAGAAACGGAGTATGATGTAATAATGAGTGACATTTATTATTATTGTGCGATTGATTCACAAAATAAAAATAATGGAACAAGATGTGATTGGTATTTGATTGGTGCAAGTTCTAAAGATAAAGGAACTATGAATCACGAAATTGCTCACGGACTATATTTTACAAACAAAGATTATAAGAAAAAGGTAAATGAACTAATTGGTAATATTAAACCAACACATTACGATAAGTTAAAAAAGAAACTTATTAAGATGGGTTATGTTAACGATAAGAAAATTATCGACGATGAGATTCAAGCGTTCATGTCAACAGGATTATATAATGGATTGAACACAAAGGAACTAAAAGTGTATGAAAAGGAATTTAAAAGTAATTTTAAAAAATTAATTAAATAAGTTATGGGATACGTAATTGGAATTGGTGGTAGTTTTATATTAGCATCAATTGTTGCATTCTTTTGGGTTAGAGGTATTGACCATATGAAAGAGAATCATCCAAATTATAAGGGAGAAGACCTCTTCGGTGAATTTGACGATGAGGACAAGGATTATTTGGGATAAAAGGACTATTTGGGATATTTATATTCGTATGAAAAAAAGAACCTTAAAAGAAGAACTGGAAAGAATACACAGTATAACTTATGGTAAGAATGTATTATTTGAGGATGAATTATTAGATAAACTTTTAAAAGGTGACCCTTCAGCAAATCCAGTATCTAAAATAGACGACCCAAAATTAGCAGATTTAGTAAGTGACGATGTAAATCAATTTTATGCGTCATTACAACATGCTATTGACAATGGTGGGTTAAAACAACAAAGTTTAGGTTCAATGACTTATCAAAAGGAAGTTGAATCGATGCAAATAGGTTTAATGTTACTTGGTTATGATTTACCAACACATGGTGTAGACGGTCTATTTGGACCTGAAACGGCTGCTGCGGTGTCAAAATTCATTGGAGATAATCAAATCCAATCAACTAACGAATCAAAGATAACCATAAAAGGTTTAACGGAAGCGTTATTAGATTCACCATTGAGTTCAACCTCAATCAATTCTCATTTTGGTCAAAGGGGGATAGGTAATCATTCTGGTGTTGACTTAGCAGCAACGTCAAATACTGATGTTAAATCACCTGCAGGTGGTAAAGTTATCGATGCCGCAATAAGAAACAACGCTTGCGGAGGAACATTATTTATTGACCACGGTAATGGTTTTAAGAGTAGATTTTGCCATTTAAAAGAGGTGTTAGTCCAAAATGGAGACACCGTCACCCAAGGTCAACTTGTTGCCAGAAGTGGTGGTGACCAAACAGCTGAAGAAGGTAGAGGACGTTCGGATGGTGCTCATTTACACTTTGAACTTTACAAAGATGGTCAATTAGTTAACCCAATCGATTATATAGATAATGAGGGTATCAAATCATCATCTGGAGGTTTATCAGTTACCAACATTGAGGCAAGTCCTGAAACGTTAACTAAATTATTGGAGTTATTAAAAGAAAAAAACATTACATCTGAACAATTAAAACAATATATTGATAAAGTTGTAACAGGTGGAGGTGCACAATTTACCGATTTAGATTTAACTAAAACAGAAGACGTTGAAAGATATAGTAAAATTTGTCAAAAATTCATTGATACTAGAAAACCTAACTTATTGAATATCACAGGTACAATGATGGCCACAGGTGCAAAACAAGCATTCGACAGATATCAAAAATATGTACCGGCTGAATTGGCGTTAGCTCAATTGGCAACAGAAGGTGGAATTGGTAACAATAACCCTAACAGTAGACCAATTAAGACACGTAATCCATTTAACGTGGGAAACACCGATAATGGTATCAATGTTGTCCATAATGACGTTCAATCAGGAATTAATACATATTATAATTTAATAGCTAACAACTACTTAGGTAAGGGTAAAACGGCCAATGATTTAGTTAGTAACTTTGTAAACCATTCTGGTTTAAGGTATGCTGGACCTGACTACGAGAAATCAGTAAATTCGATAGCTTTACAAGCCAATAGAATCGCTCAAACAGTAATTTAATATTTTACATTTTCTTTTGAATTACAAAATAAATTGCGTAAATTAGTATTCTAAAACTTAATATATGCCAAACGAAATTTGTATCCTCTGTGGAAAAGAAACTAACGTAGACATTAACACACACATTGACCACAGATATGGTTATGTAGAAGGTGCTGGTCAATGTTGTAAAGAATGTTATAATAAGACCTCAAACATTGAAGAGGATTATGTAACGAGAACCATGAGAAATCGTACAACCTTACTTACAATTTCAGCTGAAGATATTTTAGGAACACCTAACGATATGCAATTGGGGGCAAAAGTTAGACAACAATATTGGGACACTTACGGTAAACCTGAAAAGGTACCTAATCAGTGGGTTTGTGGTCTATGTGGTAAAGACACGTCTAATGTTGATTATGATTACTTGTTTGGTGTGGATCATATTGAATGTCATCTTAAAGAAGAAATGAAGAATGACCCGTCTTGGAACGTGAACTAAATTAAATAATTGGAGTATTTATATAGACATAGAAGTATACTCAAATGAAAGAAATATCAAAGAAAGATTTATTAGTTCAATTACAAGAACAATCTGACGTAGATGAAATGGCGTATAATCCAAAAGGGACTCAAGACACATCTGATAAAGTTGTTGCTTTCAGACCAATTTTTAGAGATGGAAACACATCTGAAATACCTGATGGATTTGAACTTAATAAAATAAACACCACTGAAGATCCTAACACAGGTAAGAAGAAAAAAGAACTTGTACAAGGTGAAGAACGTATTTGGATTCCATTGGACGGTCTTGAATTGGAAGCATTTAAGGAAGCTAACCAAGAATGGTTGGACTCTTTAACAGACAAATACGGTAAATCTCCCGAGTTAAGTCCTGGAAAGAAACTTAAATATCCACCAAGGAATGTTAAGGTTGGAACATCTTATCAACATTCAGGTGTTAATAAACCTGCAACAACAAAGATTAAAATTGAATTGAATCGTTTGGTTGATGAATACCTATGTAATCCTGAAGTGTCCGCAAAATTAGAAAGATTAAGTATTCCTGAGGTTAAATCAAGAGATAGAAAACATTTGGATAGATATGGTAGAGTTGATAATGACCAAGTCAATTATCAAACACATACATTCAATTCTTATTTATCTTCAACTCAATTTCTTCAGTTTGTTACGGCGAGAATTACAGGTAAAAAGTTAGAGGACGATTATAAATCATATCATTTGGCTCGGCAGTTCAACCAAAACTATATGAATTGGGAAGAAACAAAAAAGAATAGTAAGCAATATTTGGGTAAAACTCCGGCTTATATGCTAGACGCTTATGGTTTTGATGAAGCGAATTTGGATGTGACGGTTAGAATGGACTTATCAATTAAAGGACAACTACTTGATAATCAATACTTATGGACTGTTAGATTTAAAACTAAATTCGGTAGAAAATTAAAAGAAGATAGATGGGTTAACAATTTAACATTGGATAAAGACCTTACATTTAGAAAGACGGCCGAATTGGAACCAGGAACTCAGTTTGACGATAAAATGACGATTATGGATAGTTTACCTATCAAGACCTCACTTATTGAAGCATTGGATGAATTAAGAGATACTATAATGACTAAATTTAAACCAGTTGAGACATTGAAACTTGCTAACGTTAAACAATATGACATCACCAAAAAACCTACAGTAAACGAAGGAGTTGATATTGCTAAAGAAGTTATTAAAAGAATAGATAAACTTAAAAAGTTAAAAAAATAAAGAGCCTCTCCAAGGTGAGTATCCTTGGACTGACACACGTACGTGTTTCGCCCTAATCCCCTCAGAAATGTGGGGATTTTTTTGTATTATTTTGTATATTCAAAAACATTTCATATCTTTGTTGGTATGAATATATTACTAATAATTTTTCTAATATTGGTTTGGGCAACCTCATCTGTATATGTGATGTATTATCATAATAAACATTACACATTAGGTTTGGATATGGTAATAGGTGCAATATTGTTAGGACCAATATTGGCTTTAATAGTAGGAAAGGATGTTGAAGAGAAGAAGAAATATTATGGGGTAATGGAACAGGAGAGTAATGATAGACATAGGAGATGGTTTAGAACAATGGGGGAAATCAATAGAGAAAGGAGACCTAGTTGGTATAGGTCCATTCCACCTCCACCACCGATATCACGAGTAGAACCACCAAATAGAAGACCAGATAATAAAATTAAAGATTTTAAATTTTTGAGCGGTAATGTTAAAGATTGAGAACGATAGAAAAGTATGGGTGACTTCGGACACACATTATTCACACACAAACATATGTCGTGGAATAACTAATTGGAGATTGCCTAATGGTGATGTACCTGAGAAACAAACACGACCATTTGAAACATTAGATAAGATGAACGCATCAATCGTTAATAACATTAACGAGGTCGTTGGTCAGGATGATGTGTTGATTCACTTTGGCGATTGGGCGTTTTCTGGATTTGATAAAATTCAAGAATTTCATGATAGATTAATATGTAAAAATATTCATTTAATATTGGGCAATCATGATCATCATATAGATTCAAATAAAAATAATATTCGTAATTTATTTTTATCCGTTTCTTGGTTTGAACAACTTAATTATATGGGAGAAACTATAGAAATGTGTCATTACCCTATTAGCTCTTGGAACGGTTTAAAGAAGGGGAGAATTATGCTACATGGTCATTGTCACTTACCCAACGAAAAGAAAATAAGTAATGGTAGAAGAATGGATGTTGGAATGGACGGTCATCTTGAGTTCAGACCATATAATTTACTTAAAGAGATAATGAACCCAATGAAAAAAATACCAATTGGTTCAGAATTAGGTTCAGACGATCATCATTTAGATGACATGCAAGGAGTTGTTGGGTAGAGAGGTTAATATTTTAGAACCTTTACTTAAATTTTCATTCCACCATAATGGTTGTAGGTTTGTATAATGAAATAATTTATATAGTTCTTCTTCTGTTTTTGCTGAATCTAATGGAATTATATGATCAACATGCCAACCAAATTTACCATAATTACTCCAAGACATTCTATCGGTAAATTGAACCTCAATATATAAACACAATTCTTTTGGAGTACATCCGACAATTTCAAAAGTTTTATTTCTTTTAGTCATATTTTTTATTTTCATAAATTCCCTAACTCTACTCCGCATATTTTCAGTTAATTTAAATAGATAATCACTTTCCCTTCTTTGACTTTGATATCTCCTTTTATTTTCATTAACTTTTTCTCTGTTATTTTCTCTATAAGTTTGTTGTTGTAATATGTATTTTGTTTTATTATTCTTATAGTATCTTTTTTGACGCTCTTTAATCTTTTCAATATTATTAATATGATACTCATCGTGAACTTTCATAATTCTATCTCTATTTTTTATGAAATATTGTTTACCAGTCTCTTTAATTTTTTCCTTGTTTTTTAACTTGTAAATTTTAGATTCAATTTTTTGACATTCACGACAACAAGGTTTATGACCATCTTTAGATAATCTATATTTGTTAAATTCACATAACTCCTTATCAATCAAACACTTACTACATATTTTTCTTTTCATAGTGTTCAGTCAGTAGTTTTTCTATTAAACGAGATTTATTGGTTAGTTCCCTTTCCATACGAGCATTTAGGTTTGGGTTCAAGGTAATTGATATTTTAACCTTCTTTTCTTCCTCTTTCTTCGATTGTTTCATACATATAAATATCCAATAAGTAGGTAAAATCATACTTTTTATTAAAATTTTTTAGTCATATAACAAATTGATTTTCAATAACATACAAAAATATTTTAAAATAGGTTATAATTAATTTCGTTTATTCGGATTTTTAATTTACCTTTACATAAGAATCACTGATATTAGTGATGAAACAAAAAAAAATAACATGTTTTTAAACATTCAAAATTCAACAACATCGGTGGAATCTTTCTTAAAGACAACACCAGTACATTGTCAAAGGTTAGAAGAACCGAGAGTTAAACCTCTAATTAAAATTTTAAGTGAAAAATTACTACCAACACATTTAGAGGTTTCGGTAATTATTCCACGTTTTAGTGACGATTATTACCAATCTGGCAAACCCTATTCAATTGATGCTAACACAAGAAAAGTAATTTGGTCTAAATATGATGAACTAAGACCTTTACAAAATCTTTACGTAACAACTTATTATGCCGAATCAAGAGAAGAAATTGAACAAATTTATCGTTCAATTGATTCATCAAATTCAGTTGAAACTAAAAAACAAATTTTAGGTGGATTGTGTAGATCTAATGGATTTTTACCGGAAAGTAAGAAAGTTAAAACAGGACAATTTGTAACCGCACTTAGAAGAGCTTACACTTGTTCTACAGGTTTAAATTCTAAATTGGAAGATACACATTATTATGATTTATCTAATAAAACAGAGTTCAATAATTTTATTGATCAAATTAAAGCTTTAGATAAATATATTAGTTCATTTCAAAAAGATACATTTAAATCTAAAAAATTCGCAACGGGTCCAATTATGGCGGCATTTTTAATATTAGGTAAAAAATATGGTATTGACAATCCTAAATTTATTGAAATGTTTGACTCATTAGTTAATGAAAAGGTAAATACACACCAAGGTGTTGGTGGTTTAAATGACGGTGTATCAGTCGTTTGGATGGACCTTTACCAGAAACATAATCCAATTGGTCAATGGACATTATCTTCTGAAGGATATGGACCAGTAATTATTGGTAATATTTTATATTGTTTGGATTCTTACATGAGTGATACTTTACTTAATATTAGAAACCACCAATCAATAAAGGGAATAGTACAAAAAGATCAAATGGCTATCTCATACTTTAAGAATTACCATACTATGTAAAATTGTCCCTATAATCTATTGTCCCCAACTTTTTGTTGGGGACAATTTTAATCAGTAACAAATATATTTTAAAAATTAAACACAAATGAGTAAAACAATAAACATAGACCTAACACCTGACCCAAAGATACTTGAAGTTCTTGGTACTGGTAGAAACTACAAATTACATGAAGCTTTAGGAGAGTTAATTGATAATTCAATAGATGCTAGAATTGATGGACAAAATTTATCGGTCACGGTAGATATTGGAAAAAATGAAATAATTGTATCCGATAATGCAATAGGTATGAATCAAGAAGAGGCTTCAAATTGTCTTAAGGCTGGAAAGTCCACTAAAGTAAATATGAGAGGTTTATTTGGTTTAGGATTAAATACTTCAACTAGAAGTTTAGGTAGTTCATTAAAAATTGAAACCGAAAAATTAGGTAATGATGAAAAATATACACTTAATTACACAACTGGAGATTTACAACAAAGAAATTCTTATAAAATGGACATGGGAGTTGGTAAATCATCATTAACAAAACACGGTACCAAAATTACAATATTTGATTTAATAAAAAAATATACCTCGTCCACTGTTTTAACCACTATCAGTGAATTGACAAAATTATTTAATAATTTATTAAAAGATGGAGTCACACTAAAAGTAAATGGTCATACTTGTAAACCCTTTGATGTGAAGTTAATTGATGATAAACAATATTTAATAAATTTTAAGTTGAGTAACGGAGAAGAAATAAATGGATGGGTTGGGTTTATGGAAACGCCCGCAACATATGACTACGGGTTTAATACTTATAGACACAAACGTTTAATTACTCAATACGATAAAATTGGGTTTAAACCGCACCCAACATTAAATAGGTTATATGGTGAATTAAATATGGAACCCATTCCCGTTTCAAATGATAAAAGAGAGTGGATAACTGAAAGTCCCGAGTACGTTGAGTTTTTGGAACAAATGGACAATGTCATGATTCATCACACAATGAATTTAAGAAAAAAACATCAGCAGTTTCATGATGAAAAAAATAAGGTTAATGGTAACAATATAGCCAACGATGTTCTTAAAGGATTGACTGAAAACAAAGAAGATTTTGAATCTTTTGATTTAGGTGGGGTAAAAAAAATAAAAGACGATAATGGTGATAATGAAGGTAGTGTTCCCGATTCTAAAACTAAACCTACACCAACTAAACCTACAACTTCTAAACCCACACCACCTGTACCACCTGTACCACCTGTATCACTTGTAGATTTACCTTTGGATAAAAAGAAAATAAAGAAATATAAAATTGAAGTTGATGGTAAAAAATATGAAGTTAATGTAAAGTTTGAAAATTTAGGTGATGAATCTATAATTAAACATCATGACATTGAAGATGGTGTATTTGTAATTGAAATCAATACATCCTCACCGCAATATAAGTTTGCAAATAAAACCGTAGGAGGAATAACTATTTTTACCTTATTTGTTGTGTGTGAATCATTTACTGAACAATCATCAAAAGAAAATGATTTAGATTATGAAAGAATTATAAAAATAAGAGACACTTTTATGAAGAATTATTCAAAACAACGTTTGAATGACACAATTGATGAGATATAAACAAATAACACATGAGCCACGACTACCACATAGTTAACCGTCGACTAACAAAGACGGAAATAAAAGAAAAGACCGACCTTGAGATTGTAACCCAAGAAAAAAACGGTGAATGGATTGTTGATAAATATGGAAATGGTGTTCATATTGTTGAAGGACACTACAAAACGGAAGATGATGGAAGTCATGTCGAAATTAAAGATGACATTGTTCGTCAATTGTGTAGGTATGGTGCAAATAATCCAACATACATTATAGACACACTTTTAAAAACGTTTCCATTTGTATTTTATGGTGACAATGGTTGGGACACATTAGTAAGAATGGATGAACATGATGATTCTGTATTCAAGAAATGTATAGTTGAGGATATGGAACGTTTTGGTTATAAAGTAATTGATGTTGATAATTGTATTGTTGAGATTCCTGAAAGAATGGAAAAAGATTATGAAACAGAGAAATCTGAACCACCTAAACCTATTCCACCGATTGGGTCAACGGACCAAACATATTTGTCTAATTTAGGTAACAACAGTAAAGAATTGCCCTTTTAAAAAATAAGAATGAAGATAATTAAATTTAAATTTTTTCACGGAGTTAAACACTACTCATCAATAGTGGTTCAAAGATATATGGAAAGTAGAGATGAGAGGACATCTTTGAACACACGATATACTTTTTTCCATAATAATGCTATGGTATCAAATAACTTTAAATTATTTATTGATAGTAAGAGGTTAGAACAACTTAGAACAATTGTTAGAGGAATGTTATCACAACATCAAATTCAATATCTTGATTGGAGAATTAATCATTTAACCCTTACATCAAATGAAGAAAGAATTTAAATTTTTTATAGGTGAGATAGATATTGATTTCAGTATTCCAGCTTCTATGAGAAGGTCGGAGTTGGACCAACATTTGTATCGACCACGATTAATTTTTAGTGGAACAGTTATAGTTAATAGTAGAAGAAATAATAATAGAGGTGAAGATTTACCTAACACACAAAGAATAAGAAGATAAGATATGAAAATAATAAGACAAAGTATACATGAAGATGATGAAGACGAAAACGGGTCAA
>Ga0214921_10012268_pt1 | contig 10269 bp, 8 predicted proteins | sample LL1505_MetaG_FD_177992 | JGI IMG/M metagenome (GOLD analysis project Ga0214921, IMG submission 177992) | Freshwater microbial communities from Lake Lanier, Atlanta, Georgia, United States - LL-1505 | ecosystem: Environmental > Aquatic > Freshwater > Lake | place: USA: Georgia | collected 2015-05-28
TTTTGGAACTCCCAGCCTAACGGCTCTTTGCGCCAGAATTTCCCCTTCGGGCCTCGCATTCGGTATCCACGGCACCCATCCACCCGTAAAGATTAGCAAAGGCGCTTTCCCCGCTTGTATAAGATCAACTCCACCTTCAAATCTGTCCACCGCACCCGACCACTCGCCGAGGGGGGCGTTCTTTCGTTCCTCAATCATTCCGCTTAAGACAACAATTCCATCGGCGGTTTGCACGTTCTGAATGGCACTTCTTTCTTCCACTCCCTCTATCCACCTCATCAGTTTCCCGCTGACGAATTCCGTGCTCAGCAAAAGAAGAAGCCCAAAACCAGTCCAGCATAAGACTTTTCTTCTTAGAATCAGTCCAGCTCCAACCAGAACCATCGTAAGTCCGATTGGAAGAAATATTATTGGAAGAATTTTGCTTAAGTAAATCATTCTGTCACCAAGGCCTCTCGCTAGCCGTTACTGCTCACCAATCCGCGCGTGAGCGCCTCTACCCCGTACCTGCCCCGACTTGGTCGGGGCTTTGCGACCTTTGCGTGAGTAGAAACTTCCCAACCACTAATAACCAATCCCTAATAACCAATATCTAATTCCCACCCACCGCCCTCCTCAACCCCTCATCTACAGACACCGGCGGCACCCAACCAAGGAGTGTGTGCGACTTGGAAATATCGACCTGCAAATTACCGCACAAGCGCTGCACCGCATCGCCCTTGCCCAGCAGCAAAGCTCCCCCCTTTAAAGCCCACACCGGAGCCGGCAGTAAGCGCGCAGGACGGTTCATCGCGCGGGCCATTCGCCGAATTAGATCTGGCGTGGAAAGATCTTCGCCGTCGCTCACCAGGAAGGTCTCATTTGCGGTAGCAGGATGCTCAAGACAGGTGATAATAAAATCAACCAAGTTATCAATACCCACCAGACTTCGCTGATTGTTAATGGAACCAAGTGGAAGAGGGAGACCGCTGGCAACGAGTGTTATGAGGGATTTGAAATTTCCCTTGGCACTTTTCCCATATACAAGTGTCGGGCGGATGATGACAACTTGCATTTCCGTTTCTCGGGCAAGTGTCCTGAGGCCTAGTTCAGCCTCGTACTTGCTTATTCCGTAAGGATCTTTCGGTTCAGTCGAACTGTCTAAAGTGAACGGTCGATTAGGAGCTGTACTCTCCCCATTGACCTTAATTGAACTGAGATAAACGAATCGCCTCACTCCAACTGAAGCAGCTTGACGCGCCAAGTTGAGCGTGCCTTCGGTGTTCACACGGCGAAATTTAGCGAGCGGATCGTCCACAGATTCGCGCATGACATGAACCCGTGCAGCAAGATGGATTACTGCGTCTATGCCTCGAAGCTCAGTGGACCAATTTGTAGTGCCATCGATATTGCCAACGACAAATGAATTACATCCTAAGTGCGACATGTCTTCAGGGCGACGTGCCACTGCAGTAGGTTCATGGGCCCGCGATACAAGTACAGGGATAAGAGCTCTTGCCACAAAGCCAGAAGATCCGGTAACTAGAATTCTCATATGTTTTCTTTTAGGCTAAGCGCTTATTTACATCAATTAGTCGCCTCACCGCCTCGTATTCATGGCACCAAATCAACACACTTGTTGCTATCATTTTATCGCGCGAAGAACCACACGCAGCAATACTGCCAATACGCAAGCTGACCTCTAACTCTGATTTGCTTAGATTTATTAATTAGACTGCCGTCACTCACGATATTTACTTAAAATATCATTATACAGTTCCCCGAGGGCATTGATAAGTATGTGCTCACTAAATTCTGAAATAGCACGCTCCTGCGCAGCTTTGCCTAGTTGCTGACAAAGATTTGGGCTCTGCACGAGCAGCAGCAACTTTCTTTCGAGATCCTTAATGTCTCTGGGTTCAAATAACAAGCCAGTCACATTATCCACCACGGCGTCGGTTATACCGTATACTCTTGAGGCTACGGTTGGTATTCCGCACGCCGCACTTTCAATAATCACGCTACCAAAGCCTTCGCGATAACTTGGCAGACAAAGAATATCTGACGCAGCAAGATAGTCTTCTGGAGTTTGGGTGTACTCAAGAAAAGAGATTCGTTTGCTTGATTTTGATGCCCGCTTTTGAATTTCCTTTCGCAGACATTCCTCATCAGGACCCACAAATAGAAAGAATGTCTTTGGCTCTTCGCTTACCACTGAATCGATTATATCTGCAAGATCAAGGACACCCTTGTCCCGTTTCAACCTTCCGAGAAAGAGTATCACGCGGTCGCTTTCTTCGATGTACAGGGCTGTCCTCAGAGATGTTCTTACTCTTGGGTTTGGCTTGAACCGCCCAAGATTCACGCCATTGACCGACCCAGACGCAAGCACCGCAATCTTTTTGACAGGTACAGTTTTTTCATTAATCAAGAACTGCCTTTGCGAAGCACTATCTGCTAAAAGATTGGTTGCGAAAAAGGCCGTTATCCTGTCCATACCTCTGAAAAGTTTCCTAGAGAATCCGTGCAAGTTCGCCCAAACTTGACCAGTAAAGGTGTGTAGACGAAACGGCACACCAGCCATTCTCCCTGCAACGGCTCCTAAGAGGCCGGCCTTGGGGCCGAAGGAATGAACAAGATCAAACCTATGTCGTCTGAAAAATCTAACTAGCGTTAAAAGTGATACAATATCACTCAATGGAGCTACCGTCCTCCGAATACAAAGACCCTCCACGCTGACCCCAGGCAACGGAAGTAACGGAACTTCTCCTGGTTGCGCTACAGCTAGTGTAACATCAAAGTCTTTAACTAAACTTAACAAATGTGGTCGCAGGAAAAAATTTACAATTAGAGGACTTGTTGTGACGAAGCAGATTTTTTTCATTTACCGGTAATTATTTAAAGCAAGCACCAACCACATCCTGAATTCCTTCTGGCATGGGTTTGGTAAAAACGAATCCGAGCTCTTGGACAATTCGATCAGATAGGTAGCGTGATCTATTGGTAAGTGATGCCACTCGCACACTGGTTAGTGGCAGCCGCACGCGTCCGTCCAGAGCTCCTATTACGAGCCGCAAGGGCGCTGCGGGGATCCGAATACGAGGCGATCGAACACCAATTAGCGAAGCGATGCGTTCAATCAACGCCTCCCAAGTACAATCGCTGGATAAGTTATAAATACTTCCCTTTACAGCTTTTTGGCATGCAACAAGTGCTCGGGCAACGTCTTCGGCGTGAACATACGTGGCGACCGCTCCGCGTGGGCCAATAAAAAAATAACGGCCACGACTTACCGCCTTTACCAACGCGAAAAAAGATCCGTTCTTCATGTCAGCGCCGATAACATTCGATGGCCGCAAGATGACGTAGTCCATATCAGAGCGGTGACAAGCCTCCTGAACGAGCCGATCCGCGGCTAGTTTTGTTCTCTCGTACTCGTTTGCAGGTGCTGGTGTCGTTTCCTCTGTGACCAGGAGCTCTCTTTTGGGTCCATATACTCCAACACTGCTCAATTGGATCCAACGTCGAATACCAGCACTTTTCGCTGCTTTTAGCAGATTCGCTGTACCCTGGACATTCACTGCCTCCATTTCAACAGGATTGCTTAATTCAGATGCCAAATGATACAGCGTATCCATCCCCGCCAGGCTGGAAGCCTCGATCTGGTGCCGGAAATCGCCATGAATCCACGTTACGCCTTGTATTTTTGTCAGCTCTGTAGCAACTCGCCGGCTAAGGATGGTGACCTGATTTCCTTGTGAAATGAGTGCTTGCACAAGTTCAGTCCCGACTAGCCCGGTCCCGCCAGAAACCAGTATTCTGATATTAACCACCCTTCTTCCAATGCCTAAAACAGATAAGAACCCCCCGCCCATGTCCGCGAATGGGTTGGGAAGATTGGCAGAGGAGGCTTTTGCATAAAGAGAAACCCGTGAGTCCAAGCATCAGCCACAGAAAGCTCAAAAGATCGAAAAACCCTTTTTTGTGATATCGATAAAAGGCGAACGCCTCCTGTAGTCGTTGTTCCTCAAACTCCCCCTTTAAGGCTCTTCCTTCTTGTGCCGGAAAGTGTTGCAACGTGGCTTTGGGGTTGATCAATAAACGCGAACCAAATCCTTGAGTGACTTTCCGGCAAAAATGCACGTCCTCCATCATGTGAAACCCTTCTTCGGGAATAAAAGGAATGGCCTTGAGGACCTCACCGCGCCAAGCGGATATTCCGCCAGAAAGGATTTCGGAAATCACTGGCCTAGAGCCCAGTTTGCCGCGCCTAAAGGTTATCCATGGACGAGAATCCCTAAACATTCCTAAATAAAAGATTCGGTGTAGCAAGACATAGGCAATATTGTCGCCTGGAGAATTGCGGCAAATTCCACCAACCCCAAGTGTCGCTGGCTTGTTCTTAAAAGTTTTTGCGATTTCCTCAAGAAATTCTCTGTCCAGCACGACATCGTCCTCCAAAAAACATACCAGGTCATCCTGCGAGGATTCCACTGCTAGGCGCTTGGCACGAACAAGGCCAGTTTCTGGATAGGCGTGCAAATAGCTAAACTGAATTCCCGTATCTTTAAAAATTTTTTCCAATTCTGAAAATGCGGAATATTGGCCTTGATCCACGATTATAATATGGGTCGGGCGCAATTTCTGATTGAGAATCGAATCCAGCGCAACGACCAATCGCGTCCACCGATCCTTCGTAGGGATGATCACCAACATTCCTAGAGCCCGCTTTGCACCGAGACACTGGGAGGCGCGATCTTTCTTTTCCTGGTCCCCAGCAAGCGGGACAGGTTAAGGATAAGAATAATGTTGGCAACGAACATCAGGACCCTCAAAACACAGACTTCCAGACCATACATCGACAATGAAAATTGAAACAACAGCAACCCACCGATGGCCACCAACGAGCTTCCAACGCGAAGAAACCAGTAAATCACGAAACTGTATAGCAAGAAAATAAGCGGGGACGCATTACCGAAGAAAAACATCAAAAGCCCGAAAATGGTATAAGGCTGGCTATTTAACTGAGAACCAAGTTCGTAGTAATCTCCACTTCCCAGGGGTATTTGACTTAACAAACTAGGCAAAAGCATAGAACTCATATAATAGTTTTCAGGAAACGGTGTGCCGGGCAGTAATAGGTTGGCCACATTCTTACTAATGTATTGCATCAAATCCATCCGCATCGGATTGTCGCCATTTTGGAAAAAGTCCGTTGCGAGCAAAAGATAGCGGTTAAGCTCAGCGCTGATCCGGTACAAGATGGTTTGCATCAAGACCGAGAGATCGCCGAGGTTATTAAAATTAAGCTGCCAGGCACTTTCAAAATCCCCAAACGTGGCGGATTTTTGGCCCAGCACAGATCGGAATAATTGGCCTAAAAAGAAGAGCAGAGGCGCAACGCTAGCCAGCACAGCCGCGAAACCGAACCTCGGCACGAGGACTTTATGAAATCCCAAAATGGGCGCACAAGCGATAGGGATAATGATACAAAGGAACAAAGCACTTACGATCGCTCCTTTACTGCCCGCTATGGTAAATAAACATAAGTATACAAGCAGAAGAAGACCTTGTAATGCTACCACACTGCGCACGTTATGGGCATTAAGACGCCCCATATTAAGCAGGCACAAAGCGAATAGAATAGCCGCATCATGAATAAAAAAGCGGATCACCTCGTTTACAAATCCTGGCATATTATCCAATTTTTTGGCTGCGAATCCTTGTTCGCGTAAGAAACAGATTCCCAGCAAAACCAGACAGACAGAAAGGAGCCGGTAAAAGGTCTGGTCGTTCAAAACGAAATCTGGCACCGGCTTGCTGGGCCCATGTTCCTTGAAAATCTTTAGCGCGATGAGCGCTAGATAGAAAAGGGACAACCACAGCAAGGCAGGAGCGAAATCGCTATAGGTAAAGTTTGATTTTACCGATGACAATCCCTCTGCCGGATTAAGTAATCTGCCGGCTATGGAATACCAAAGACATGGGACCTCAACATAAAGAAGAGACCATGAATGCAAACAAATCCAAAGGGGATTTAGCCAGTTCTTCAGATGGTATCGGATCGCTGTGAAAAAAATCAATAAGAGAGCCGGAGCACAAGTTCCGCTGTCTGACAGCCAACCGATCTGTGCGCAAATTGTCAGAACAAGACTTATCTTGAAGAAAAACCGGTTAACTTCTCGAACACCTTGTCCTGTAGGCCTAATGGCAAAAAGCACTAGATTATTTCTCGGATAAGTATTGGTACATCTCGCTTTATTGATTTCGTCAATTGGCCAACATCGGAATTCACATCAGCATTTTCTGATTCTTATCACGAGATTTGTGGCTAGGCCTTGCCTCGAACAGGTCATCTCAATACACGATTCAGGCTTTTGGCTATTCCACAAGCCTCTTCTCGTGCGTTGTGGCTAGTGAATGAGTCCCTTTTTAAATCTTTGCGCAGATTTTTTCGGCAACCTATCTTACGATCTGAAAATTACCAGCATGATTCTGCGTGCAATTACCTCAAATGCATATGTGGGATTCAGCAATCTTAACTTTTTTAGCGAGCAGCGAGTGCTTCGAAAAAAGTTCCTTCCATTTCTGCAGGTCCTTCGAAAGAAAAAAATAATCCAACGGTTTATTTTTTTTGCCAATTGCAAATGCGGATAGGCCGGCCTTAAGTTCTTCAACGGAGGAAACCTTTGTACTGTTATCGAGTCCTCTCAGCGGACTGAAGTTAAATGTTTGACCATTTACTATTGTAAAAATTGGTTTCCCTGCCAGGCACCCATCCACTCCGATTGATGAGGCATTACTACAAAAGATTACATCTACACGCGTTAACAGTTCAGAAAGATCACTTCTGTCTACCGATTCTTGCCACCGCGGATATTCTTCCCTAGAAAAATCTGAAGCTGGGTGTGGGCGAACAACTATTCGCCAATTGTTTTTATTAGCTTTTACCGCTTTTTCTACCCATTCCAGTTGAATTGTAGTGTTGGTATCAAGTAGGTCTGTAGCTACCAAGAGAACTGGCTTCCGATTTGCAACCGAATCATTTGTTCTTAAGCATTTGCGTCGAGATTTGTATTTTTTTGTTTCAATGAATCGTAGTGCTTCTACCTCAATAAGGCGATCGATTGGTCCTAAACCCGTATTATAAGCAGCACGGGCTACGGGCCCATTAACTGCAATTTTATCGGGTGTTGGAAGCGTGTTTTTATCTTTGTTTTTGAATGTTCTATTATCGTAGAAATATCGCAGATCCCAAAATCGAATGGTTGTGTGAGGGGTGCCGATGATTATGCCATGCCTGTTCGACCTCCAAGCGTGTAGCAAAGCAATTTCCCAAGGCTGATTTTCCTGAATATAAATGCCCATGCGCTGTTTGGGAACTGAACTTAGATATGATTCGAGGGAGTTGAGCTGGCAAAGCACGCTCGCTGCTGATTTTCCAAATAACGACACTTGCCAGTCTGCTCGGAGGATGTCTCGAAAAGAAAAACGTGAGTTTGGCGGAAAACAGATTGGGAGTTTTCGAAAAGAAATTCCCTTAAAGATAAGTCTACAAAAGTCCATTAGTGTCTGGGCCAAGCACCAAAGATTAAAATATTCATCAATGAGAAAATGTTTCCCCGATGCAGCTTTATTTAATCCCTTAACAACTTTGCTTGCTTCTACCGCATTTGGCGTTGCATGATGCCTGTAATATAAATGTCCCCAGTTCGCATCTAAGCCGAGTTTTTTGATTAGTTCTGGCATCTTTGTCCAATAGTTGGATTGAAACTTTCCAATCCCTGCTGCTGATTTGTCAAAATGGGTTAGTATGTCAAAAAACATAATGCCCTTATTAAAGGCACCCCGCGGGGTCACATCTGTCTTCCACAGCGTTAATCGCCGGATGAAGTACAGAACAATCAAACAGAATCCTGCAAGAGTTTTTGAAAAACGATCGACTATTACGTGCCAATTCACAGATATTGGCAAACATTTTTTTAATATTGATATTTCACACTCTCGTTTTTGGATTGAGCACCAACAACGGAATTCGGAGGCGAGTTCTCGATTGGATGTTACAACCTTTATCTTTCGCACATTTGTGGAACCACATAGATCTTCACATGCCAGTAGCCGTATGGCATGGTAGATATTTGGCGATGCAGAATAGGTGCACTTTTGTGCTAATAATGTCATCCACCAGTAACTTAATCCGGGTCGTATCTCTAGGTGATCTACGATTCGTTTCCCTTTGATTTTCGTTTCGCCAAGATCATAGATCCACTCCAAATACCGTGATCGTAAACTTTCGGAGTTCTCCTCAACAAGACCTGGGATAGAGACAACATTTTCCCGTCCTTTTGTGTCGTAACTGCGCCAGAGAACAGTCAACCAATTCCCTTCGGGTGGCTCGCCTTCACTATCCCAGATAAGGACAGTTGGCTGGGTGAAGCTTTTTGTCAGGACAGTATTTTTAAAGGGGCGGCATAATCGCCATGATTTTTTCAAGGCGGTGAAGATCTTGTGGAGTATCCACTGAATAGGTCGCATGCTTGGTTGGAACCATGCGAACCTTCATTCCATGCTCCAAAATCCGCATCATATCCACCGACTCAACTACTTCAAGTGGTGTAGGCGACATGCGGGTATATTCCAAAAGGAAGTCTCGACGAAATGGAATGACACAAACCTGCTTGCCCATCGGAATCCTGTCGGTCTTGCACCGGGTTGGAATAGGTTCGCGGGAAAAGAAAAGTGCATCCCCCTCAAGATCACAGACCACCTTGATGCAGTTCCGATCCTCAAACTCTTCGATGGTATCAATCTTTCCCAACAAGTTGGTAATCTGAATCTTCGAGTTCTTCAACATCGGAGCCAGCGCTTCATCAATCATCTCGGGGTGCGTCATCGGCTCATCCCCTTGGACAAGCACTACGATATCATACTTTGTCTTGCTCATTTTTTCAAGTATAACGAGCGCTTCGGCGCACCGATCCGAAGCCCTCTCATGCCGGTCACTTGTCATGACCGCAGTGCCACCAATCGATTCAATGTATTCAAAGATCTCCTTGTCACATGTCGCGACCGCAGTCGCTGTCAGTTGTGTAGATTTCGACACACGTTCAAAGACATGACCGATCATCGGCTTGCCAAGTATGCGAGCCATTGGCTTGCCGGGGTATCTACTACTACCCATTCGGGCGGGTATAAGAGCTAGAATTTTCAAGAGAGTAGGCTTATTGGCTGGTGTCTATATTTGGGCCTTTGCTGCCTCGATAAATAACTGCAGTCCACGATCAAGTCGCGTGGTTGCCTCAAATCCTAAAAGTCTTCTCATTGTATCAGTATTTGAATAAATCCCAGCCTGGTCCCCCATAGTAGAGCCACAAATAAAGGAGGTGCTGTTAGGGAGTAGATCGTGAATAGATCTAAGCAGCTCACTAACGCTTGTGCGAATCCCAGTACCGATGTTAATTGCATTATTTATTGCTTCGCTCCGCGTAGATGCACGATACCAAGCCTCAACAACATCATCGATGAATATAAAGTCTCTGAATCGCTCTAGACTGCCCTTTACTTCAATCCGACCAGAAACCAAAGCTTGCGCCAGGTAAATGCTGACCATTCCCTGCCGCAAGTTTCTTAGATCCTGTCCAGGTCCATACACATTGAACATTCTCATGGCAACAAATGGCAGCTTTTTTTGATATATGCGAAGATAATTTTCTGAGCAAAGTTTACCTGCTCCATAGCATGACAGCGGTTTTGGATGATGAAATTCACTTGTCGGGGCATCTGGCACTGCTCCATACACAGACATTGAACTAGCGTAAATAATTCGCTCAGCGCGATTCTGAATTCCATAATCGATTAGCCGCAATGTGGAAGTCACATTCATTTCAAGATCAGCGACAGGATCGTCGAAACTTATTTCACCAGATGACTGACCCGCGAGATGTAGGATTTGTCGGCAGTCTGTGGGAAGGCACTTGATCGTCGCTGGATCCTTTAAATCGCCCTGAATAAATTGAACCCCATCCGGGATATTCGCACTTTTTCCGCTTGAGAGGTCGTCGACACCGACCACGGAGCAACCCTCGGCAAGAAAGCGCCTAGCAACATGGGAACCGATAAATCCGCCGACGCCAGTTATGAGAATTTTCTCCAAGTTACTTCGGCTTTCGCAGGATCCCGATCAAGGTGTCGCAGGTTCCAGACTGAATGAGAGATTGTTTGTAGAGACGGTCTAGTTGGCTTCCCAAAAAGCGTGAAAACCGTCCCATACCGCCGGGCTTGCCATCACGG
>Ga0214921_10012269_pt1 | contig 10268 bp, 2 predicted proteins | sample LL1505_MetaG_FD_177992 | JGI IMG/M metagenome (GOLD analysis project Ga0214921, IMG submission 177992) | Freshwater microbial communities from Lake Lanier, Atlanta, Georgia, United States - LL-1505 | ecosystem: Environmental > Aquatic > Freshwater > Lake | place: USA: Georgia | collected 2015-05-28
TGTCGCAATTTTCAAATGTCTTTGGATTAATAATAGTAACAGCGAGTGGAATATTAATATTTATAATTCCACAATTAGAAAATGCAACTTCTCCTATGCTTGTAACGCTATTCGGAATAGTAATAGTATTAAGTTCAACACAATTAACAAACGCAGATAAACCAATCGCAGTTAGTTGACTATCATTAGAAAAATTAACAGTTGTGAGCTTTTTGCATCCCGCAAATGCATTATCACTAATTCTTTTAACACCAACCGGAATATTAATAGTAGTAAGTTTAGAGCAATTAAAAAATGCAGATAAACCAATCGCTGTTAGTTGACTATCATTAGAAAAAGTAACATTTCCGAGCGTTGTGCATCCATAAAACGCGCTACTATAAATTTTTTCAACGCCATCCGGAATAGTAATAGTAGTAAGTTGAGAGCAACCACGAAATGCACTATCACCAATCTCTGTTAGTTGGCTATTATTAGAAAAAGTAACATTTCTGAGTTTTATGCATCCCGCAAATGCATTATCACTAATGCTTTTAACGCCAACCGGAATATCAATAGATGTGAGACTCGCACATAGCTTAAATGCGTTTGTATTAATACTTTCAACTCTATCCGGAATATTAATAGTAGTAAGTTGAGAGCAATTTAAAAATGCATTATCACCAATCGCTGTTAGTTGACTATCATTAGAAAAAATAACATTTGTGAGCTTTTCGCATCCGGCAAATGCACTATTGCCAATAATTTTAACGCCATCCGGAATATTAATAGTAGTAAGTTGAGAGTAATTACTAAATGCATTATCACCAATCTCTGTTAGTTGACTACCCGTAGAAAAAGTAACAGTTGTGAGATTTGCGCATCCTCTAAATGCGTCGCTGGCAATAACTTTAACGCTTTTCGGAATATTAATAGATGTGAGATTTGTAAAGTTTTCAAATGCGCCGATTCCAATTTCTGTAACAGTTTTCAGAATATTAACACTTGTAGTGTTTTTATCATATTGTCCTTGTTCAATAGTAGTATTGGTTGAAGAAATTATAAAAATTTTAGTTTTTTTATCAAATGCGCCATCACGATAATTAACATTATCTGGAAGACTAATAAATAAGAGAGATGTTTCCACAAATGCTTTGTCTCCAATCTCTGTTAGTTGACTATTATTAGAAAAAATAACATTTGTGAGCTTTTCGCATCCGGCAAATGCACTATCACCAATAATTTTAACGCCATCCGGAATATTAATAGATAAGAGATTAATGGAATTGAAAAATGCACCCTGTTGAATTTGTTCAACACTATTCGGAATTTTAATAGATGTGAGTGTTTCGCAATGCGCAAATGTTGCATAATTAATAGTATTTAGTTCACTATCACCCGAAAAAATGACACTTGCAAGAGATTTACAATTCTCAAACGCGTTTTCGCCAATGCTTGTAACGCTGTCCGGAATGGTAATAGTTTCAAGATCTGCACAATTTTTAAACGCGTTATCGCCAATGCTTGTAACGCTGTCCGGAATAACAACAGATTTGAGATTTGTAAGATCATAAAACGCATTATCTCCAATGATTTTAACTCCATCAGGAATAATGGCTTCATTAGGATTTATTCCGGGAACAATATAATAAGCTATTTTTGTTCCTTTAAACACATCAGCGCCAACTTGTTTAACGCTCTTCGGAATGGTAATTTTTGCGAGATTTTTACAACCTTGAAATGCAAAGTTATTAATATTTATAACACCGTCTGGTATAGTATAACTAGTTTGCGCATTACCATCTGGACACCCTAACAAAATTGTTTTATCTTTGTTAAATAATACTCCGAACTTGTCACTAGAATAAGCTTTATTATTACTGCCAACATTAATAGTTTGCAGACTGACAGAACCTTTAAACGACGTTAAATATTTAATTTCTTCTACGGTTTCCGGAATAGTATAACTAATTTCTTTTCTTCCATAAGGATAAGCTTCCATCGTTGTTTTAGTTTTGTTAAATAATACTCCAAACGCGTCACTACAATAAGCTTTGTTTTCAGAGGCAACCGTAATGCTTAGCAGACTGTTACATAATGTAAATGCACCACCTCTAACGATTTCAACGCTTTTCGGAATATTAATAGATACTAGTTTTGTGCATCCACTAAATGCAAGTTCATCAATTGTTAATAGTTGACTATTATTTGAAATATCAATATTCGTGAGTTCTTCACATAATAAAAATGCAGATTTCCCAATGCTGGTCACAGTATTTGGAATAATAATTTCCTTGAGTTTAACACACCCATAAAATGTGTAATCTTCAATTTTTTCTAGTTTATTTCCAGAAAAAGTGATTTTTGCGAGTTTTTCGCAATTAAAAAATGCATTAGCGCCAATGCTTTTAACGCTGGCTGGAATATTAATCGCTCTGAGAAATTTACAAGTTGAAAATGCACTCACGCCAATTTTTTCTAGTTTACTAGTATCCGAAAAAGAGATATTGGCGAGGTTTTCGCAAAACCTAAATGCTCTATCACCAATTTCGGTTACAGTGTCTGGAATGTTAATCGCGGTGAGAGCTACGCAACCCATAAATGCCTCGTTTCCAATACTTGTAACGCTAGCGGGAATATTAATTTTTGTGAGATTTTCGCAATCTTGAAATGCGTAATTACCAATTCTTTTAACGCCATCTGGAATAGTATAACTAGATTGTTTATTACCAAAAGGATATGTTACAAGGGTTTTATTTCCGTTTAAATCTTTTTCAAATAATGCAACGCTGTCATCGCTAGAATAAACATTATTAGTTGGGTCAACTTTAATAGTTTCCAGATTGACAGCATGTTTAAACGCTAAATTTTCAATTTGTTTAACGCTGGCCGGAATAGTATAACTTGTTAACACATTTCCAGTAGGATATTGTATCAAAAGTATTTTCTCGTGGGGTTTTAAATAGTTGGAGTAGGGATCCGTGTAAAATAATACTCCGAAAGCGTCACTAGAATAAATTGTATTATTTTGGTCAACTTTAATTTCTGTCAGAAGTTTGCAAGGAAAAAATGCTTCAACTCCAATACGTGTTACATTCTTTGGAATATAAATTTTATCTAGTTTTTCGCAACCTGAAAACGCATTATTGCCAATTCTTTCTAGTATAGTATTACTAGTTGAAATAGTAACAGTGCCGAGCTTTACGCAACCTGAAAACGCGCGATCGCCAATTTCGCTTACATTGTCTGGAATTTTAATAGATTTGAGGGCTTCACAGTTCATAAACGCTTTGTATTCAATTATTTTTAGTTGGCTACTATTATTAGGATCAACAATATCAACAGTAGCGAGACTCGTGCAACCTGAAAATGCATTATGGTCAATAGTGGTTACAGTGGGTGGAATTTTAATAGATTGGAGGTTTTCACACTTCATAAACGCTTCTGCGTCAATTTTTATAAGTTTACTATCATCCGGAATATTAATAGATTCAAGCAAATTGCAAGCATTAAAGGCATTTCTACCAATAGTTTCAACACAATTCATAATGCTAATAGTTGTAAGCTTTTCACAACCATCAAATGCGTGATCGGCAATTTCGGGGCGATCTTTTCTCTCAAGAGTAATAGCTGCCGCCGCTGCCTCCGCTGCAGCAGCTAATAGTTCTGCCGCTACTGCTGCTAACTCTGCAGCATTAGCACTATTAGCTTCTTTAGCGGCAGTAGCTGCAGAGTTAGCAGCAACGTAATGAGCACCAGCAGCAGTAGCGGCAGAAGTAGCAGCGGCAATACCAGTGGAAGAGGCAACAAGACTATTATTGGTAACCACAACATTCTCCGGAATATTAATAGAATTGAGTTTTTTACAATTAAAAAATGCCTTATAACCTATCCTTGCTAGTTTACTATTTACAACAAAATTAACAGTTTCAAGATTCACGCAATCTGAAAATGCCATATCTTCAATAATTTCAACATTTGCCGGAATGTTAATAGATACTAGAGATTTACACTTCTTAAACATCCCTACATCAATTATTTTAACATTTTCCGAAATAGTAACATCGTTGAGAAGTTCACAACCTGTAAATGCACCTTCGTCAATAATTTTAACAGAATCCGGAATAATAATAGAGGTTAAATTTATACAGTCATTAAACGCATCACTGCCAATATTTTTAATATTACTTGGAATAGTATATTCAACTTCTGGTCTTGTAATAAGATATTGCACAAGCTTATAACCATTTTCAATTTCTTCAATTAATTCTCCTCGCTGACCGGTAGAAAAGATACTACCCGACACCGGCTCAAATTTAGCTAGTTTCTCGCAAGATGAAAACGCGCTATCACCAATTTCTTCAACAGATGCTGGAATATTAATAGTTGTGAGAGACTTGCAGCCAAAAAATGCAGAACCTTTAATAAACTTAACATTAACTGGAATATTAATAGATTCAAGCTTGTCACATCCGGAAAATGCAGAATCTTTAATCTCTATAACAGATTTTGGAATTAAAATAGTTCTGAGATTTGTACAGCCAGAAAATGCGTTATCCTCAATGTAAATAACAGTATTTGGAATGTTATATGTTGTTGCTTCATTAGCGCTAGGATATTGTATCAAAGTTGTTTTGTCATTATTAAATAATACTCCATTATCATCGCTAGAATATTTTTCATTTTTGGCTTCAACTGAAATTCTTTGCAGACCTTTGCAACCAAGAAATGCGAAAGCTTCAATTTTTATAACATTTTTTGGAATTAAAATAGAGGTGATATTTTCGCAATTTAAAAATGCATAATTCTGAATGTTAATTTCGACGGAACTGTTTAAAATAATATTCTCTAGACCGGTACAATCTGAAAATGCAGACGGGAAAATATTAATAGAACCAGAATTTTTTTCAGGAATAGTAATAGATTTGAGATTTGTACAACCTGAAAATGCAGAATCCAGTATTTCAGAAATACTATTCGGTATGTTAACAGTTTTGAGATTTAAACTATTTGAAAATGCGCCTTCGCCAATTTGTTTAACACTGTCCGGAATATTAATACTTTCAAATTGTGAATCTGTAAGGCTATAAGAATCAACATAATCAACACCATCTTTAACTTTAATATTAAGTTCCTTTATCGTTGAGATAAAAGAAAAATCAGGCGCCAGAAGCAAAAATTTATGATAAAATTCGGCTGTCATAGTAATGGATTCAAGTGTATCGCATCCATAAAATACATTTTCACCAACCTCTTTAATACTATCAGGAATAACAATAGATGCAAGACTTGTACAATTTCTAAATACATCATTGCCAATTCTCTCAACTTTGTCAGGAATAGTAAAAAAAGTAAGGGCTTTGCAACAAAAAAATGCAGAATTGCCAATCTCTTTAATACTATTGTTATCTTTAATTAAAATAGATGCAAGACTTGTACAATTTGAAAATGCGTTATCACCAATTTTCTCAACTTTGCCGGGAATAGTAAAAGAAGCAAGGGCTTTGCAACCAGAAAATGCAGAATTGTCAATAGTAGTTAGAGAATTTGATTCAGACTCATAATCACAAACAATATTTTTAAGAGCTATGCAATTTTGAAATGCTCCTACACCGATGCTTGTAATATTATCAGGAATATTAATAGAAGTAAGGTTTTCACAACCCGAAAATGTTTCATCCTTAATAGTTTTAAGATTATCATTTTCAGGAATAATAATAGAGTCAAGGGCTTTGCAATTTTTAAATGCGCCATTTCCAATATTGCGAATATGGTTATTATTTAAAATATCATTTGAATTTAATAACACGCAATTAAAAAATGCATAATTGCCAATAGTTTCAACTCTTTTTAGTATATTAATAGACTTAAGTGCGGCGCATCCCTCAAATGCACTATAGCCAACAGATGATATATGGTTAGTAACAATTGAAGGTGGTGTATTAATAGATGACAGTTTTATGCACATTAAAAATGCATTATTGCCAATTTTTGTAAGAGATTCTGGAATAATAATAGAAGAGAGGTTTTGACAGCCAGTAAATGCGGAATCGCCAATCGTTAATACATATTTCGAAATAGTAATTTTTGTGATATTTTTGCAACCATAAAATGCACCATTACCAATAAATCTAACAGTCTCGGGAATTTCATAAGTAGTTGTTATTTTTCCATCAGCATCTTTTTTTCCATTAGGATAACGTATCAAGGTTCTTGTTGAATAATCAATTAATACACCATTGTTGCTTGAAAAATACGCATTACCATCTTGAACTTCAATTTTATCTAACGTAATGCAACCGTTAAATGCGCTAGGCTTAATGATAGAAACGCTACTAGGAATAGTAATGGTTTTAATTTTTTGGCAATTTTTGAAAGCAAATTCATCAATCGTTGTTAACAAACTTTTTTTATCTGAAACTGAACCAAAACTAACAGTTAAGAGAGATGTACAATCGGCAAACGCATATTTGCCGATTTTAACAACTGTCTTAGGAACTGTAATGGTGGAGATATTTGAGCGCGAAAATGCTTGAGCTCCAATAGAAGAAACAGTATAGCTGACATTATCAACAATTGAAGGTGGAATATTAACTGTTTTCACAACAGCAGTTTTGTTTATAAGACCTAAACAAGAAACAAGACCTCTATTAACATCTGTAATTATATATGTTAAACCATCTTTGTTAATTGTCGCACCGAGTGATAGAGATGCCGTAGCTGCCATAGTTATAAATTATGCAAACAAAATAAAATAAACAATAATTTATAACGGCCAAAAAGTTAAATTGTTATTTATTCAATGAATTTTCTCGCGTGAAATGTCTGGAATTGTAAATAGAGAAAAGTTTTGATGAAACAACCCTAAATCTTCAATATCATTCAAATCAAGCGCGTTAAAATCTTCCTGTTTTCTAATTAAATAATTGTCTGCATCTCCGCGCGTGCATTTTACTTCACTCCAAAAATAGCTTGATTGACAATTATAATGATTAATTATAATGATTCATAATAAAATATTCTTTGTCCAGTAAAATAAACTTTTCTAATTCATCTTTTATTAAGAAATGTGTCGTGGTGTATATTCAAAATAGTTAATTCAAAAGAACTTAGCAGAAAATTTGGGTGCCCTGCTACTTTGAATAAAAAATAAAAATTGATTGTTTTTATGCTATATATGAAATTATTGTATTGTATTGCAAAACCAGAATGAACACAGACACTCTACTTGAAAAGAAAAATTACTACTTTTATGAAAAAATAAAAAACCGACCAATGCAAGTTAGCAGAGGAAGATTTTTGGGTGTTTTTATAAACCCTAAATATAGTTATTTGATAAAAATCCGGTTTGAAGAACAAACTAGAAAAAATGTTTTAGTATACTCACCATTAGAATGGTATATTAAATTTGAAACACTTGATGAAATATTATCAAAAACATGTTTACCAACGGACCTCGTTAACATTATTGACGAGTTTTTATAAACCCGGCGCAAATCTTTAGAATCCTCCAAACAACGCGTTCATATTTCTAACCTCTGGCTTATTCAACTCCTCATAGAACAATTTTTTGATTTGTTCATCGTCTCGCAATCTAACTGAATAAGTCTGTTGAATATTGCTTCTACCAATTCGGCCAAGAGCTTGAACCATTTTTTCTTGAGTCAAAGTCAAATCTTTACTCAAGTAACCATGACAAAACTGATAGTTCGTTCCATAAATATAATCACTTGACGCAATAATCATATACAGCTTCTGATGGTCGGCCAATTTCTTCATAATTTCCGTGTAAGTAATGTCTGGATGATTCGTAAACACCCCAATTCCCATTAACAACAAAATCTTCCAGCTGTCTGCGACATTTTTTAACATCATAATCTCCACAATAGTTTGTTCGTCTATATCACTAGTAAATGACGCACTTGTGTCAAACATATCCGCCCATTTTTTCAAGTGAAGTGTCTTATTTGGAACAAATGTTTCATTCAACTCGGCTGGTTTAATCATAGATCGCAATACATCAAGTTCGGTATTTATCTTTGCAATGTCTTTGTTGTTTTCATTTGATGATCCAAAATCCTTCTTTTTGCTGTCATCTTTCTTAGAATAATTTTTTCCACCATACTTTGCGCCACCATCCGTCTCTAGAACCTTTGTACTATTCTTCTCTTCCAAACATTCAAGCTGTTTCTCCAAATCCCCAATTTTTTCATTAACACGATTATTAAAGTCAATCTTTTCTACAATTGCTTCCATTGCCTTTGCAGGAATGTTTGCCTGCTGAATGCAAAATTTAGCAATCTTTTCAACATCCTTTGCTAGAAATATCGTTGGACCATCCGTCAATGTGTATGCATCCTTGGTTGAAACATAAATTGCACAATTGCCAGCGTCTGCAGATACCTTTGATGGCAAAACTTGTTCGCTCATCATTTTTGATAAAGGTTTTCCCGCGTTTGTTGACGCAATAGAAGGTGAATATGTTCCAGGACCTACACTTGAAACCTTTTTAAATGCATTTCCTTTTTCATCAACATGGTCATTTGGCAAAATGCGCTTTTTTCTATTAATTGTAAGAGTAAGATAAATAGACCCCCAAGTCCCAGATTTAATCCTTCCAAGCAATTTCAAATAATGCAACTTAATATTTTGCATATTCACATCATCCAATGACGCAAAGTTTCTATCAATTTTTGAACTCATAGTAGTGAATAAATTATTCTTTTCAATAAATATTATAAACTTGACAACTTCTTCCAAATCAAAATACCTCAACAATGTCAGGTTTTTTTCACAATGTCCAACAATTTCTTTTATGTTATCATAATCTTCACTTAGAAAGTGAGGCAAAACAATATGACCATTTTTGCTTATAATTGGAATTGATTTCTTGCAATCGTGGCTAATAATATTATGCACTTGTGCTCCCGAAAACTTCTCCTTAAAGTGACGAACCGTATTTGGCAATTCGTGAAGCTTTGGTAAAGTTGCAGAAGACAATATCACATTTGGAATCAAATTCTCCGTCCAATTTTTATTGATAGACGCGTGCAAATCGTGAGTCTCGCAGTCCATTGTAATTGTTGGTTCATCCCAATAAGTAACTAGATTCTCAGCTGGATTAAATGCCAACATATAATACATTGCACACAAATAAGACCTGACATCGCAAATCATTATTTCTACCTTGTCACCAATGCTATTATCAACCTTTCCAATTCCACCAGATTTTCTGTTCTTCTTATATTCCTTTGCTGCAAAATAATGCAGACGAATGTCATCGGCACTTGAACATCCAAATGCAAAGGCAATCTTTTTTCCAACTGAAATTGCAGCCTTTGCCAATGCAAGTCCAACATGTCTTGCCGCACAAACAAAGATGACGCGATATTGCTTAGAAATTCCCAGAGGTGTCAATGTTTTGCCAGTTCCAGTTGGAGCAATATATAAAACTAACTTTGGTGCTGGAGTTGGAATAGATGTATCTCTGATAAATACGGTTTCCGCCACTTCATCCTCGTCATCTGAAACATCCTTGTCCATTTCAATTCGGAAATTTGCAAGCCTCTGTTTAAAATGAGGATTCTTCATTACCGTGAAAATTTCCTTTTGATGTTCATATAACATCATGTCAGCATGCTTTAACAATATATTATTCTTTTCAATGTAATTAACAGCATTTTCAATCATATAAGTCATATCAATCTCCTCTTCAAATTCAGTCAAAATGTTATTAACAATATTTTTTACATGTCGGTTTACATTGGCAATGGTATTCTTATTTAACTTGTAAAGCGTGAAATAATGAAGCAACCAACTCTTATTTGTCACAGATTTATTTTTTAGGATTTTTTCAACCGTCTCTAGCAAAAGAGACTCGTAAACCGGGGGAATCTTTCCAGCTTCATTTCTTTCAAGACGAATCAAGTCGGCCTTTTTAATCTTGGGAACACCAGTAACAGAATTATTCAAACTATTTACTGGACAACTGCTAATCGCTTTCATTTTTTTAACAGTCTCATCAAAGTATTTTACAAACAAATAATCTTCCATTTCCGCGCTATTTTCAACTTTTAAAAACGAGATCAACGAAATTGCCTGATTATATTTTATATTAACATTTTCTGTCCCAGAAATAATAAGCTGCAAAACAGCTTTCTCGGATTCGCTTACAGGAACCTCAATAGATTCCCATTCTGATTTGTTTAGCTTTCTTTGAGTAAGATCCATGTCTAATACTTCTTGTTATTTAATATGATTAGCTCTTTATATTTTCGTTTCAATTTTTA
>Ga0214921_10012270_pt1 | contig 10268 bp, 8 predicted proteins | sample LL1505_MetaG_FD_177992 | JGI IMG/M metagenome (GOLD analysis project Ga0214921, IMG submission 177992) | Freshwater microbial communities from Lake Lanier, Atlanta, Georgia, United States - LL-1505 | ecosystem: Environmental > Aquatic > Freshwater > Lake | place: USA: Georgia | collected 2015-05-28
CTATGTATCAACAAGATATACAAACAACACCTAATTATATACCAAAAACGAATATATCAAGCGATTATGTTCGTGATAATGAAGACATGACAGAACAAAACTATAAAGAATACCAACAAAGAAAGAAGGAATCAAATCAATTAGATAATATTTTGACCGAATTTCAAACACCTATTTTTGTTGCCATTCTGTTTTTCTTTTTTCAATTACCTATTATCAATAAAATGATTTTCAAGAAATTGAATTTTTTGTCATTACATGATGCTGATGGAAATTTCAATTTTTATGGACTGTTATTGAAAAGTATTTTATTTGGCAGTGCATATTACTCCATTTTTAAAGCAATTAATTTCTTGATAGATATTTGATTCTCTTAGTTTGATTATTTCGTTTTTCACGAAATAATTTCATAAAATTCGAAATATTAGATGTTTTTTTAGAAGTTTTACGTTTTTTACGTTTAGAAACGGTATTTTTTATATATGAATTCAAATCGTCTTCTTGGGTTTTTTCTGATTCTTGTTTTTCTGATTCTCGTGATATTTTTTCTTCTATTTTTTTTGACTGTATTTTATAATTTTTTACTATTGATTTCGAATAATTACTACGGTTTTGAATTTTATCCGGTATATACTTCAAGAACCACATTTCATATTCTCTACTTTTTCGATCATTACTCAGTTCTTTGAATTTTTCCGCTTTTTCAGAACGTATAACTTCTAGTGTAGGTTGCTTTCCATAACATTCTGTACTGAATCGTTTCAATATACCACGTTGTTCAATCCTATTCTTTTGTTGAATCTCAAATAAGAACTTTGCGATACATCCTAATCTATCTTTGTTGTAATAAGGCATATCGACATACAAGAACACTAAATAAAATGATAAAATAGTATCAATAGATGCAATATTTATTTCTTTGTTACCAATAATTACTTTGTTATAATTGTGACATGCTATAGGTTTGTATATAACAACTATTGATATGTTGTTGATAGATAATTCTACATGTTCTGGTATTAATTCACCTATTCCAGGATGATTGATGGTTTTTATTTTGTTTATGTTATTCCTTTCTAATTGTTCTTTCAAAATCAAAGCACATCGTTCAGGATTATCAAATATGACATCAAAATTGGATGATCTGTTTGATTTGTTTTTATATATTTGATTCGAATACAGATCTGTAGCATAAGATCCGAAGAAAATTACACCTTGATCGATAAGATTGTCTCTTATGATAAAATACATATTTTCTTTTTGACTGTCATGTTTATTGAAATCTATTTTTTCACAATTGTTGCCTATTTTCAAAGGGTGATGTTCATTCAACAAATTCAAACGTTTCAAAACTTTCTCCCATCTGGATACGTCCCCATGTGGTCTAGATAATTCTAAATACATTGACATACGCAAAAAATCAGGAGGTGCATAATGTATACCAGCTATCAAAATAGATTCTTTTTGGATTGCATCGTATAATTCATTGTTCATATAGGTTATATCTGCAATAGCTATGAAATTTACAAAAACTTTGAATGTTCCCATGTGAACACCTGCTTTTGCTTCTACGTCTTTGTATCCAGCAGCATAATAAATATCTGCTAATTCTTTAGCATCGTCTAAAGCATTCGAAGAATAAAAATCATAGTCTGGTAATTCTATATTTTTATTATAGAATTGTGCATATTTTGGTAAAATATTATTAATTGCAGTTCCACCGTAACATACTAATTTTTTATGAATAATAAATTCTTCAACGATAAGAATTATTTTTTGTATTTCAGGACTGTCTACTATTTTCTGTCCTTTTAATTGTTCTGTTTCCTCTATTGCATGTCTCAAAACAGCTATTTCACAATCGTCATAGCTCATATCATTGTTGCAATCTTTGTTATGAAATTTATTTTTATTTTTATTGTTATTTTTGAAATGCATATATATTTATTGAACAAAATAAATATATAAAAATGTTATGAATTTTGTTCTTGTAATTTTCTGAAGTAAATAATTGATGTACTCAATGGTACCAGTCCACCTTTGTTATCATTGAAAAACAATTCATATTTGTACAATTCGTCACCTGTCTGATAAAATTTGAATGGGGTAATTTGAAATCCGTAATTCAATACAAAATCACTTATTTTTGGATTGTATGCATTTTCAGGTAACATATCTGGTAAAACAAGGTTTAATGTTTTTACATTACTATTTATATTGTTATCTTTTATTAACAATTGTATATTTGGTTGATTGTATACATTGACATAACGATTCAAAATCATATTTTCACTACCACTTTCAATATTGATATAATTTTTCAAATCATAACATGCAGTAGATTTTGATCCACAATTATTATAACTTTTATATTGATAATCAATTGTTTTGTCAACACATAATACTACTTTTCCCATCAATTGACCTATAGGTGTTGTTTTAGTTACTTTTCCTATTGTGCCTTCTTTTGTTATTTCATAAGTTTTATATAATTTATCTTTGATTGAAAAATCAATTGACTTAGCAACCGACGAATATACATCAATATTGTTTGATTTTATACGTAAATTGACAAAAATTGGATCTTTGAAATTTGGTGAATTTTGTGCAGAAAACCCATTTGATGTCAGTGCCGTTAATACATTGTCTAACAAAAGAGTATTATCACTGTCTAATGTAATTTTCTTTGAATCTATACTATATCCAACTTGTGGACTGTATATATCACTATCTTTGTTTTGTATATAATATACTTCAAAATCAAAAAAACGACATCCACGTGATAATTGATATGTAAGCATGTCAATATTGATATATTTACCAGTATATGCTGAATTATAAGATCCTTTGATGCATAATTCCATCAAAGGTAGTTGATAATATACTTCTGGTAAATTTTCGATTTTGGTTTTAAGTGTTGAATCTTTCAAACCATTTAGATTACTAGTAATATCATCTGAAAATATACTGAATGGTTCAGAATTTTGAATTATTTCTTTACGTTTTGATAATAGACGCCAAAAAATATAACTAAATATTATAATAATCAAAGCAATAATAATTTTTTTGTAAATATTCATTTTATAAATAACTATATATTATATATAAACAAATATAATAAATATATATTATAATGGCAGGAGGATTACTAAATATAATATCAGTTGGAAACAATAATATATTTTTAACAGGGAATCCAAGTAAAACATTTTTCAAGGTAACATACTCAAAATATAGTAATTTTGGATTACAAAAATTCAGATTAGATTATGATGGTTCACGGGATTTACGATTGACTGAACCATCTACGTATACATTTACTGTAAAAAGATACGCTGAATTATTGATGGATACATATTTAGTAGTTACATTACCCGATATATGGAGTCCAGTATATCCACCAACAAAGGATACAAATGAGCAATGGATTCCTTATGGGTTTCGATGGATAAAAGATTTGGGGGCACAAATGATAAGCGAAATTTCTATAACATGTGGATCATTGACATTACAAAAATATACAGGTGATTATCTTTCCGCAATGGTAGAACGTGATTTTTCAGAAGAAAAAAAGAAATTATTCAATGAGATGACTGGAAATGTTGTAGAATTATATGATCCATCAAATGCATATTCTAGAGACAATTCATATCCATCAGCTTCTTATACTAAGAATACTTTAGGTGCAGAACCATCTATACGAGGTCGCACATTATATATTCCAATAAACACGTGGTTTACAATGAATAGTGCATGTGCGTTTCCATTGGTTGCTTTACAATACAATGAATTAGTAATCACCGTAACATTACGACCTATTCAAGAACTTTTTCAAGTTCGTGATGTATTTGATGTCAATTATAATTTTCCATATATTCAACCGGATTTCAATCAATCCCAATTTCAAATGTACAGATTTCTACAAACACCGCCATCAGCAATGTTACAAACAAGTGATTATACAAACACTGTATCGACATGGAATGCGGATGTACATTTGATATCTACATATTGTTTTTTATCAAAAGAAGAGGCGAAAGTATTTGCTTCACAAGATCAAGTATATTTAGTAAAAGATGTTTTCAATTATTTCTTTGAAAATGTTACTGGAACTAAACGTATAAAAGTAAATTCGAACGGTATGATTTCTAATTGGATGTTTTATTTACAACGTAATGACATTAATTTACGTAATGAATGGAGTAATTATACAAATTGGCCATATCGTAATCTGCCTTCAAATATAGTTATAGCACCGAATGTTCCATTACCTGGAACAGATTTTGAATATGGAATGGGAGTCAATCCTAATTTTGGAAATTTATACAACAGTGGTATTACTATAACTGGTGATTTTCACTCTGAAAATCAAAAAGAAATAATGGAAACAATGGGTATATTGTTAGATGGTGAATGGCGTGAAAACACACAAGTAAGTGGTATTTTCAATTATATTGAGAAATATACTAGAACACGTGGATTTGCAAAAGATGGACTGTATTGTTATAATTTCTGTTTAGACACCGACCCTTTTCAATACCAGCCATCGGGTGCTATCAATTTGAGTAAATTCAGAACTATACAATTAGAATTGACTACTTATGTTCCACCAGTTGATCCTGTAAATTCCGCACTAAATATAATTTGTGATGGTAATGGTAATCCTGTTGGTATTCAAAAAATGAATTGGAGACTATATGAATATAATTTCAATCTTGTGTTGTATGAAGAGCGTTATAACATTTTGTCATTTATAGGCGGAAATTGTGGAATGTTGTATTCGAGATAAAAGATGTTCTCAATTTGAATACAAATTGAATAAAATTGAATAACATATTCAAATATCAAATAATGTATCAAACTAAATTATTGATTTCAAACTTTACAATGGCAATTGCAAAAAAGACCAATTCAAAGAAGTACAAAAACGCTACAAATAATATTAAATATGGTAGACCAGGTTGCGTAGAAGCAGTTTGGAATATGGCAACTCCTATTGAAGGTCGTGACCCAGATGTTTGGCGTAGAGATGTAGCCGGGAAAATAATAAAACGTAATGAATTGACTTCTAAATCGAAGTATGCATGGAATGTCGACCACAAAATTCCAAAAACAACGGGTGGTTCCGATGAAATTTCCAATCTTCAACCATTGAATCGTCGTGACAACATAAGGTTCTCAAATAAACAAACAGATGACAAACCTGGATACAATACAATAGACCATCATAAGGCATTATTAGAGCAACGAGGTATTAATATTGGTAAAACTAAAATACCTACTATTAAAGTAGGTGATACAGTTTTTGCTAGACAAACTCCTGTATCTTACGAAGCTCTTGCTACCATTGTAAATATAAATGAAGAAAATAGAAATGTTACAGTCAACTGGGTAGATGCTAAGTACCAGCAGAAATTACCATATGATTCAAAATATTTTCATCTACTTAGAAATAGAACAAAAAATAAATAAAAATAAAAAAAATATACATATCAACAAAATACATAAACAAAAATATTATATTAGTTTTTTTAGTGAGAAACTATTAGGATTATATTATAATATATATATACAATATTATAATCAATGGAAAAATTTAGTGATAATAATTTTCAAGTAATTAATATGAATTATAAATTGAAAAAAATAAAAAAGAACAAAAGGCATAAAAATAATTACAAAAATATCGAATTATTCGAAACGTTAGAAAATATACAAAACGATGACAAAGATAATAAGACAAATACCGAAATAAATAATATTGAAAAAAATGATTTTACAAAAAAAACAAAATCGAAAATAGAGGGGTTTACAGATGATGAATATGATGGTATTGATAACTTGAATGAAACTAGACAAAAATTATCAGGTTATTCGCTGGCTGATTTTATTGAAAAAATTTATCAATATCTCATTCGTATCAATCAAGTAATCGCAGAAAATGTAGCAACAACATTGTCTAATAAAAAAATATTGTCTATTGATAAAAAAACAAAAACAGATAATATATATCATATAAGACAATACATAGTATGGACAGAATCTATATTAGCAGCTGCATATGTGACGTACAATATGTATTTTATTATGTATTACAAAGATGTTGAAAAAATAGAATTAATAGAAATTTCTCTTGAAAAGGTTCAAAAAGCAGCTAAAGGTTTTCCTATTCTTTATTTATTTTTGTATATTTTTGAACATTCTATTAGCACTCTAGAAACATTTAATAATTTTATAACAATTTATATACCGAATGCAACAAGATCTGTCTTGAACACAACATTCATTTTTGCTATTATATTTTTTCTATTGATATTCTTTATTAAATATTCTGCTGTTGTTTTCAAACAATTCCTAATTGATACACTCAATATGAATCGCAATTTTTTTTTGGCATTAATATACATTTACGTAACTATTTTAAATGCAGCCGCAGCTTTTGAAAAAGGAAATGAAAAATGGGAAGCTTTTTCCAAAGATGCAAACAAATTAGTTATAGCTGATATTTGTTTATTTTTATTCAATCGAACAGTAAAATGGATACTCTCAATGGCTTTAGGAGTCCCTGCTATTTTATTTTTCATAATTTGTTACATATTGATTTATACTTTTGTTGCTATATTTTTTTACACGGGTTTCAATATAGATACATTCAAAAGGATAGATGATTACATAAAAGTTACAAAAAATGGAAATATAGAAAGTGTTTGTGATAATGATAGTTGGTTTGAAACAATTATAAAAACTTTGGGTTTCTATTTGATTATGGATTTCTTTGAACTAATATACAATAAATTGTTTGTTTTTACTTTCATAATTTTGTATATTGTAAGTACGATACGTTACAGTCAATTGATATCACCAAATGCAGGAAATTTGAAAAATTCATTGATATTTATAAATATTATGATTATTATCATATTGTTATTGATAGTTGGAAAGGAATATGCAAAACAAATTGTAAATATTTGAAGAATAGAAACTTTGAAGAATAGAAAAAATTTCCAATAAATGTATTTGTTTATTCAATGATTTAAAAAATATATCAATACTATTATAATGAAAAAAAACAAAAATAACAAAAAGCAATTACCTATGGTAAGTGTTTGCACACCAACATTCAATCGACGTCCTTTTATTCCTGTTATGTTTGAATGTTTCCGTAATCAAGATTATCCAAAGAATCGTATAGAGTGGATTATTGTTGATGATGGAACTGACAAAATCAAAGATCTTATTGAAACATCAAACATCCCAAACATTCGTTATTTTCAAATAGATAAAAAAATGTCTCTAGGTGAAAAACGTAATTATATGCATAAACACGTAAAAGGTGATATCATTGTATATATGGATGATGATGATTATTATCCACCAGAGCGTATATCACATGCAGTTGAACGTTTAGAATCAGACAAGAAAGCATTATGTGCTGGAGCAAGTGAAATTTATATTTATTTTAAACATATCCAAACGATGATTCAATGTGGACCATATGGACCAAATCATGCTACAGCAGGAACTTTTGCATTTCGTAAAGAATTATTAAATATTACTAGGTATGAAGATCATGCAGCAGTTGCAGAAGAACGAGCGTTTTTGAAAGATTATACTATCCCTTTTGTACAATTAGATCCTATGAAAGCAATTTTGGTTTTTTCACATGAACATAATACATTTGACAAGCGAAAAATGTTGAAGAATCCGCATCCTGACTATTTCAAGGAATCGCCAAAAACAGTGGATATGTTTATTCGAAAACCTCATGAATCAAATATAAAATCCTTTTTTATGAAAGATATTGATGCATTACTGGATGCTTATGAACCTGGACAGGCTAAAATGAAACCAGATGTATTAAAACAGATCAAAGAAATAGAAGATGAGAGAGAAAAAATGATACAGGAAGAAATGAAGAAAATAAACAATCAACCTATTGTCATACAACGACAAGGTGAACAACCAGTTCAATTGACTAATGTTGAAGTAGTGAACATAATCAATAATCAACAGGAACAATTACGTCAAATGCAATCAATTGTTGAAAAATTAAAAGAAGCAGAGAACATTATCAATATGTTACAAAAACAGTTGATAGAAAAAACAAAAGAAAATACAGAATTTAAAAAGAAATTGCGTCATTATGAAAATCATAACAAAAATAAAACCACTGAATATACTAGAATTCCTATAGAGACTACAAACAACAAAAGTGATCCAGAAATAATAATTGATGTTGACTGTTAGTAAATATATAATAAATACAAATTTATTATATACTATTCATCATCTTCTAACAAATCATCTGTAACCAATGCATCTTTTTTGACATTTTTATCTAAATAACGATACAGACGTTTAATGTCCAATTTTGTAATATTGTAATTTTCAAATATTTTTTCTATCTCATTTAATAATTCATTATTACTGCAAAAATCACAACCATAAAACAATCGTAATTCTTGAAACAACGTGAATATGTCTTTTTTATCCATTTCTAATTCTTGTGACAAATTATAAATAAATAGCATATTATTATATTCTGTCGAATATTTTGTAAGAACTTTGGTAAATCGTATATCATGACAAAACGTGTTTTTGTTCTCTGGAAAAGTATCATGATATAATTTATTGTTATGAAATGTTTTTATTAGAGAACTCATTTCATTGAATTGCCAAATTTGATTTTGAAATGTGATACGATCAATATAATCTGCAAAACACATGTTGTTCAATATTTTCAAATAAAATGGTATTGATAATTTATTTGATTTATTTGAGATTGCATCTACAATGTTTTCATGCCATAACAGAGCAACGATAGTACGATCAGTTTCATTCATAAAACGATTATGTTCTTCTATTTTCAAGGGTTGATTTATAAGTGAGAGTGTTATTTTTTTTGAATCTTCGTTATATGATTTTCTGTGAAATATAGTTTCAATGGTGTCTTTTGTTAATATGTCAGGTTTTTTACTTAAAAAACTTTTTACAAATTCTAATTTCCGCATGTCACCTTGTATATAATTTAAAATTGTATTTTTATAATTATCTATATTCATGAACGATATAGAATTTTTCAACAAAATTCCGATTTGTTCATCGGTTGGTGTTTTCAATTCAAATGTATTGCAAACCTTCATTAATTCTTTTATTTTTTTGTCAACATAATAATTACCTATACATATTATTGGATTCATAGTCATATTTTCAAGACGCTGTTTTTTTGTTTTTTTCTGACGTATGATCTTGATCAAAGCAGTTATTCCTCCTTTGTCTCCATTGTTCATTCCATCGATTTCATCCATCAATATGACTATTTTTTTGTTTTTTTTTGTCATCATATCGAGAACATTTCGATTTGATATATTATTACTTGTTATATTATCAATAAGGGATTTATTTCTTACGTCACCTGCGTCATAGTTGATTATATCATAATCCATTTCTTTTAAAAGATTTTTAACAAAGTATGTTTTACCACAACCTGGAGAACCATATATGTAAATACCTTTTTTGAAATTTATATTTTTAGAATTAGAATCGAATGATAATAATAATTGTTTTATTTCATCTGCTATTTTTTCTCTTTCAAAAATTTTATTTATGTTTTGCATCTTATAGATTTACAGAGAACTTTTTATATAATGAACACCAAATAATATTTTATTACAAACGAAATATTATTTTTATATTAACGACCAAATCGACTGAAGTCCGCAGTTACTGGAACATAATTAGTCCTACCTTTTGGTGGTAATTGTCCATAATATGAATATGGATCAGAATATTGATTGCTTGTACCTAATCCAGGTGCAGTATAACCTGGTGTCGAACGTTGATTCAAACCATTTGTACCATTATTTTGAACACCACCCATCTGATTTGGTTTTAAAATAGATCCAGTAGTACTTATCAAATTATTTGCAACACCACCAATTGTACCAGCTACACCTGTTACTACACCTGCACCAGTCTTTACAATATCCTCTGCGCCAGCTACAGTATCATATGTAGCTAATGTAAGTGAACCACCAATAGTATCTGGATTGGCATTTGATTCAAATGTACCACTTCCGATTTTCGAACTGTTTTTATTTGTTCCGGTTGAATTACCACTAACAACAGTATTACCAGATTTTGATAATGTACCTGAACCACCACTACCACCACAGTTTGTACATGTTCCAACTGATGGACAAGTAGGACAGGTTGGACATACCGGAGGAACTATTTGTGTTTTCAAAATGTAGTCATTGTTGGTATTA
>Ga0214921_10012271_pt1 | contig 10267 bp, 8 predicted proteins | sample LL1505_MetaG_FD_177992 | JGI IMG/M metagenome (GOLD analysis project Ga0214921, IMG submission 177992) | Freshwater microbial communities from Lake Lanier, Atlanta, Georgia, United States - LL-1505 | ecosystem: Environmental > Aquatic > Freshwater > Lake | place: USA: Georgia | collected 2015-05-28
CTTGGGCAGGTTTTAAATGTTTACCAGCGCCAACCACACCATTTTTATCAACCTTAATTTCATCTGGATGTCCAAAGGCAACTAACTCTGGACGGACCTTTACACTCAACTTTGGAAAATCATTTCCGGTGCCATCAGACCATTTGAATTTTATTTTTGCAAAGCCTTCATAAGCTTTGGTTTGGCTAACATATTTTTTAAGATCATTCATATCTCCACCTAATGTGCCATTGATGCCATGGGGAGAAATAATTATTCGGCCCTTTAAATTTAAAGATGTACATAAGGTTTTTTGCCAGATTTTTATTGCAGCCGGATCTGAAAGAGGCGTAAAGATGTAATAAAGAATAACTTTGGGTAAATCCATACTCATATTTTAACCACCTAGGTAGTTAGATTTTAAAGCTGGGCCGCAGCGGTAAATTAGAAGCAAGGTATGCAGCATCAATCAAAGTTGCTTGCGCTAGCGCATCCTTAGCATCTGTCTTAAGCGGCTTGCCAAGATCTATTGCATCGGCAAAAGCGATTAGTTGGTAGGTATAGGTGGAAAGTGAAGGTAGATGTTCAACTCGTTTGTTTCCATTGATATCAACAATTACTCGTGGATCCCAGCCAGCAACCACAAAATTTGGCAGGTGAACATTTCCTTTACTTCCAGTAACTGTAATTGGGCCATCAAAGGCTGCAGATTCCATATCGCCTTTGGCAAGACCGGCAACACCATTTGGGTACTTAAGCTGCATATATAACTTAGTATCAATCGCACCATCAGGGGCGTTTGAATCAGTTGTGACAATACTTGGTTCACCACCTGCAATTAATTGGCTGATCATGCGCTGGCTATGAAGTGCGTAGCAGCCTACATCCATTAATGAACCGCCAGCTAAATCAAATTGCAACCTTAAATCACTCTTATCTGGCATTGGGGTTAATAGTGCTGACTCGACTTTAATTACTTCACCAATCTCACCAGATTTAATAATTGCAAGTAATCTTTGGAAAACTGGGTGGTAGTAGTAATGAAAGCCTTCCATAAATACCTTGCCAGATTTATTTACGGCAGCTAAAACCTCTTTTGCCTCGGCGGCATTACTTACAGATGGCTTTTCACTTAAAACATGCTTACCTGCTGCTAATGCTTTTATATTCCATGGTGCATGAGCGCCGTTATGCAGCGCGTTGTATATCACATCCACATTTGGATCATCTATTACCTCTTGATATGAACCGTATGCTTTTTCAATCTGATATTGCTTTGCAAACTCGACTGCCCTTGATTTATCTCGGGCACAAACTGCTGCTATCTGATGATTTGTAGCATTTGCTGGAAATATGATCGCGCGAGGTGCAATACCTGCAGCTCCTAAGATGCCAATTCGAAGTGGTTTGCGGGCATTATCCATATCCTAAATCTACCTCCTAATTACTTTCCGTAGTAGCGCTTCATAAATCGATCTTTGAACTCAAAAAATGAGCCATCTTCAATACTTTGCCGCATCTGATCCACTAAGCCAACAATAAAGTGTTGATTATGAATTGTGGCCAAGGTTGCCGCCACCATCTCTTTGGCTCTAAATAAATGGCATAGGTAAGCCCGGGTGAAGTGAGTGCAGGTGTAACAGGTGCAATCTTTTTCAATTGGGAAAAACTCATCTTTATGTGGAGCATTTGAGATATTTAGCCGGCCATCCTTGGTAAAGACTGAGCTAGTTCTTGCTTGCCTAGATGGGGCAACACAATCAAAGGTATCTGCACCATTTTCTACGCCGACAAATAAATCATCTGGTTCACCAATTCCTAAGAAGTGGCGCGGCTTATCTACCGGCAACTCCTCATTTACCCACTTTAAAATATCACCAAGTGTTTGTTTATCAAGGGCGCCACCAATACCAAAGCCATCAAAGGAAACCCCATCCATACTCATCTGCGATAAATCCTTTGCCGCTTTTCTTCTTAGATCTTCATATTGGGCGCCTTGCAAAACCCCAAAGAGTGCTTGATATGGTTTATCACTTCGCACTTTAGTTAATCGATCATGCTCTACCAAACAACGCTGCGCCCATAATCTTGTTCGCTCTAACGCTTTTTCTTGATAACTTCTGGTGTTATGCAAAGTAGTGCACTCATCAAAGGCAAAAATAATATCTGCGCCAATCTGGTGCTGCACCTGCATAGAGATCTCTGGCGTAAACCGATGCATTGAGCCATCAAGATGTGATTTAAAGGTAACGCCATCATCATCAACATGAGCTAATCGCTCTTTGTCATCTGCAATTACATCATCTGCTTGAAAGGTGTTCTCATCCATCGCAATTACTTTTTTAAAGCCAACTCCTAAAGATAAAACTTGAAAGCCACCAGAGTCGGTAAATGTTGGCCCTTGCCAATTCATAAATTTAGATAGGCCACCTGCTTTATCAACTAAGGCAGAGCCTGGTTGCAAATAAAGATGGTAAGCATTTGCCAATACAGCTTGAGCACCTAAATCTTTTAATGATTCAGGAAGCACAGATTTTAAAGTTGCTTTAGTTCCGACTGGAATAAATGCGGGAGTTTTAATTTGACCATGTGGGGTTGAGATAAGGCCGGTTCGGCCAAGTCGATCCTTTAATGAGATCCCAACTTTGAAAGAGAAGGCCATATTGATCAATTGGCGCTAGAAAAAACTAACTAAACTTAAGTTAGTTAAGCAACTTTTCCAGTAACCTTAATAATTGCTACTCCTTCATTTGAAAGCACTAGTGAAAGTTCCTCACCAGTTTTTCCCTGACAAGATAATCCCCAATTAAATGAGACTGACTTGCCCACCGCGAGTAGTTCCTGAGGGGCTCCCTCCATACCATTATCACCATCAAAAATATCCACACAGGCACCATTTGCAGAGGTTCCAATAATAATCAAAGTTGTAAGGTCCACCGCAGCGGTTGAGCTATTGGTGATATCAACCTTAAATTGTTGATTGCGATTTCCAGGAAGTTGACCAGCTGCAAATTTTCCGGGTTTAAATGATGCTGGCTCAGAAAGTGTGAAAGAAACTCCAGATGGAATTTTTACTGGCGTATTAAAGCCACCACTTGCCTGCACCTCTTGCACAGGCGCAGTAATTAACTCTTCAGTTGATTGCGTTGCTTTAGTTTCACTTTTACCACCACAAGCTGATAACACCAACGCACTGGTCAAGGCTAGAACTGCTACACAAACTCTCTGGCTTGATCTCATTTTGATCTCACAATCTACTGCGGCTATTGGCGAAACTAATGGCTCAAATACTACTAAATAAGTAAGCCTGACTGGCAATCCTTACCTTTTCGAGCCAGCTGCCTGTATTAATTTGGCTCAGGTAGGCTACCTTTACCACCGCAAAATAATATATGTGCCTTAATGAAGGGTAAGAAATGGTCTCGACTAAAAAGTTAGGTAATGCTGCTGGTGCCGGGCAGATAACTAGTCGTAGCCCTCGCCAAATTGCCTGGCGTCGTTTTCGTCGCAATAAAGTGGGCATGGTTGCTGCTTGGATATCTGTGATTGTTTTAATGCTCTCATTATTTGCGCCGTTAGTTTGTAAAGTACTGGGAATTAATCCAGATGAATTAAACCTTGATGTAATTGATAGTTCGGGCATACCAACTTTGCCAAATGGTGGCATCAGTTGGCAACATCCACTTGGCTTAACCCCTGGCATTGGGCGAGATCTATTAGCTAATTTACTTTATGGCTCACGAATCTCATTTACAGTAGCAATTCTGACCACATCACTCACATTATTTATCGGTTTAATTGTAGGTATCGTTGGTGGATATTTCCGAGGCCGTATTGATGATTACCTTGGAAGATTTACTGATTTTCTTCTTGCCTTCCCAGCTTTTTTCATGATCGTAGCTTTGTCAGAGCCAATGGTGGCCCGTATTCAACAAACTGGTATTGCGCAGGGCAATAGTGCTCGAGTTATATTTTTAATTTTCTTTTTATCATTTTTTGGATGGCCAGGATTTTCTAGATTAGTGCGATCTCAAGTTCTGTCGCTGCGCGAGCGCGACTTTGTCACCGCTGCCCAAGCCATGGGAGCATCAAGGCGGCGAATTATTTTTAAAGAGTTAATGCCAAATCTTTGGGCGCCAGTAATTGTGGTGGTCTCGCTCTCACTACCTGGCTACTTAGCAGCTGAAGCAGTCTTTTCATTTTTAGGAATTGGTATTCAAGCACCAGCTACTACTTGGGGAATTTTATTAGATAATTCAAGACGATTTGTAACTGTCTATCCAAACTTCTTTTTAATCGTGGCCGGCTCACTGGTCCTAGTTGTGCTCGCATTCAACTTAGTTGGCGATGCACTTCGCGATGCCTTAGATCCGCGCTCTGAACGCTAACGTTTTGTTATAATCGATAAAAATACAGGCTTAACTGCTCATTTGCCTCACCCTGGGCGAGTAGAGATGCTTGCGGGGCTATTTAAAAGGTGTAAAAACTGGCAATATACCCCCCACAGGGCTACCGCCCAATAATCCCTAGGAGGATTTAATGCAAAAAAATGCAATTAGCACTCGCGTGCTAGCTGCGCTATCTGTTGGTGCACTCGTCAGCACAGTAATTACTGTTGGCGCAACATCTGCAGCTAATGCAGCAACACCAAAGGCTGGAGGAACGCTTTATTTTCTAGAGCACACTCCACGTCTTGATCACTATGACCCGTCAAGAATTTATACAGGCCGAGATCTAGCTTTCATGAATTCTTACCATACTCGTACATTAGTTGCTTACAATCCAGTTCCAGGTGAGGCCGGAACAACTCTGGTTCCAGATCTTGCTACTAATACTGGTGTACCAAGCAATGAAGCAAAGACATGGAAGTTCACTCTACGCCCAGGATCAACATTTGAAGATGGCGTCCCAATTACATGCGAGCACATCAAGTACGGTGCGTCTCGTGTATTTGCTACTGATGTTATTAACGATGGACCACAGTATTTAGTCCAATGGCTTGATATTCCTAAGGATGACAAGGGAAATTCAATCTATACCGGTCCATACAAGAATACGCCAGCTGGAGTTGCAGCTTTTAACAAGGCTGTTACCTGTGTTGGTCGTACCATCACATTTAAGTTAAACAAGTCAATCGCTGACTTTAACTACTTAGCAACTTATGGAGTTATCTCTCCAGTGCAGAAGAAGTTAGATACTGGTGATAAGTATGATCTAAACCCACAATCATCTGGTCCATACAAGATTGTTGAAAATAGCGCTACTCAACTTCGTTTGGTCCGTAATACTAAGTGGAATAAGGCATCTGACCCAGTTCGCACACCTTATCCAGATGAAGTAATTATCCAATTCGGTTTGGATGAGGAAGTAATTGACCAAATTATGTTGGAAGATTCAGTTCCAAACGCTGTTAACTTTGGCGGACCACTTCCAACAAACCGCGATAAGTTCTTCAAGGATGCAAAATTTGCTAACCGTCGTATGAATAACTCTGACCCTTATGCTCGCTACATAGCATTTAATCTTGCAAAAATGCCATGTATGGAGATTCGTCAGGCTATGTACTACGCACGTGATGCTAAGGCGCTTCTTGATTACGCAGGTGGACCAGATTATGCAGGTTCATATGCAACCGGTGTAATTAGTCCATTGCTAGCTACCGACTTTGAAGCCACAAAGGTAGTTGGACCATCTGATTACAAGAACACATCTGATGTAGTAGATCCAACAACTGGATTTAAGCCATCAGGTAACGTTGCAAAGGCTCAAGCTTTGATGGATACAGCAAAGACTAAGTGTCCTGCTGATTACAAAAAAGCAACAGAGACTGGAATCGTTATTGACTCCAGGCCATCTGCAAGTGATAACGACACAATTCCAATTAACGTTGCTGCTTTTGCACGAGTTGGAATTAAAATAAGTTATAACTTGATTAAGAGTGGTTACTACCCAACTGTAATGGATGCAACTAAGCAGAGTGATCTTTCTGTCTCTGGCTGGGGAGCTGACTGGGCTAACGCCTCCACAGTTATTCCAGAGTTGTTTACAACAGCGGGTGGATTTAATCTAAGCCAAAACTCAAAGGATCCTGCTTATAAGGCATTTGAGGACAAGGTAACTCTTGCGATGAAGACAACTGATCGTAAGAAGCAAGCTGCACTTTGGAAGGAGTTAGACAAGGACGCGATGAAGAATTTCTGGGTTCTACCAACATTGTTTGGTAAGGCTCAAGAGGTTTGGGGATCTGCTGTCCAAGGCGTCTTCTTCTGGGTACCACAGGGCAACCTTGCCTATGGAAAGTTATGGGTTAATCAATAATCCATTAGTAGTATAGATAAATAGGGCTTGCAGAGATGCGAGCCCTATTTACTTAAGGTAGGCTTGAATTAATTAATTTTTTAGGGAGCAGTAAGTGCCAAGATTTATTTTACGCCGTGCTTACTTTGCCACATTAACAATTTTACTAGTCTCTATTGTGGTCTATGGCGTATTTTCAATCCTGCCCTTTGATCCAGCAGCTCTTACCTGCGGTCAAAAGTGCACACCGGCAATTGTGGAGGCTAATCGAATCAAATTAGGTTTTGATAAACCGCTTTGGGAGCAGTACTGGTTATTTTTATCTGGAATATTTTTAGGTAGGACATATGGCGCAGGCTCGGCTGAATTCACCTGCCCAGCCCCAAGTTTTGGTTATTCATTTAATGAGAATACCTGTGTAACAGATATGCTCAAAGAGGCGCTGCCAGTCACAATTAATCTAGCAATTGGTGCATTTGTGATTTGGATGGTGGTCGGTGTTGGGTTAGGACTAATTGCAGCTAAATTTCGCGGGCGATATCCAGACACACTAAGTTCAGTTTTCGTTCTGCTCGGGACCTCATTACCGACATTTGTTACCGGCCTATTCTTTTTAATTTATGTAACGATTAAATGGAAGATTGTGCCCCTTAGTTTAAAAGGGTATGTATCGCTAACTGATGATCCAGTCCGATATTTTCAATACTTCATTTTACCGTGGTTAACCTTGGCAATTTTATATGCTGCTTTTTATACCAGATTTACCAGAGCAACTGTTCTAGAAACTTTAGGTGAGGATTACATTAGAACCGCTCGGGCTAAGGGTTTGAGTGAGAAAACTGTGCTATTAAAACACACCATGCGGGCAGCCTTGGCACCGATTACTACTAGTGCTGGTTTAGATATCGCAGGACTAATTGGTGGCGCCATTATTACTGAATCTATATTTAATTTAGCTGGTCTTGGCCGAATGACCCTGCAGGCAGTTTATGAGTTTGATCTTTCAGTGGTGGTTGCCACTACAATTTTGGCGGCAGCAGTAGTAATTTCTATGAATCTAATTGTTGATATTGCCTATGGCTACTTAGATCCAAGAGTGAGAATTAAGTGAAAAATCTTCTTGAAATAAAAGATCTTAAAGTTACCTTTCCAACCGATGATGGTTTTGTGCAAGCTGTTGATGGGGTTTCTATCTCAGTTGCCCCGGGTGAGACGGTGGCAATTGTTGGTGAGTCAGGCTCTGGCAAAACAGTAACCTCACTTTCAGTACTAGGACTTCATAATCGCAAGGTCACCCAAATCACCGGCTCAATTCTAGTTAATGATAAAGATAAAACTTTAGATATCGTCAGCGCTCCGTTAGATAAAATTAGAAGCTATCGCGGCCGAGTTGTTTCAATGATCTTTCAAGATCCAATGTCCTCTCTTCACCCTTACTACAAAATTGGTTCTCAACTAACTGAAGCTTATTTAGTTCACCATCCTGGCCAAAAGGAGGCTGCAAATAAAAAAGCATTAGAGATGCTCTCTTTAGTTGGTATTCCTGAGCCACAGGTCAGGGCAAAGGAGTATCCCCACCAGTTCTCTGGCGGAATGCGCCAGCGGGTAATGATTGCAATGGCATTAATGAATGACCCAGCAGTTTTAATTGCTGATGAACCAACTACCGCACTTGATGTGACGGTGCAGGCACAGATACTTCAACTACTAAAAGATTTACAAAAGAAATTAAATATGGGAATTTTACTAATCACCCATGATCTTGGTGTAGTAGCGCAGGTGGCAGATCGAGTAAATGTTATGTATGCCGGGCGAATTGTGGAACAGGGAAGTGTTGATGATATTTTCTACAGCCCACACGCCCCTTACACACTCGGCCTGCTTAAATCAGTACCAAGAATTGGCAGTAAAGGATCAGAGCGGCTAAAAGCTATCCCAGGTCAGCCGCCATCACTGATTAATTTGCCGACCGGTTGTGCCTTTGCACCCCGCTGTGAATATATTTCATTAGCCCCAGAAAATAGTTGCCAAAGCAAGCGACCTGATCTACTGGGCACTAACGATTCCCATAAATCAAGGTGTCATATTCAAGAGGATAAGCGGGATAAAACATTTACAGCTGAGATTAAGGGAGCACGAGTCTGATGAGTGCGCCATTATTAAGTGTTAAGAATTTACAAAAGTACTTTCCTACTAGCAAAAATATTGGTCTGCGAAAGCAAAAACTGCAGGTAAAGGCAGTTGATGGAATCTCCTTTGATTTAATGAAGGGTGAAACCTTAGGCCTAGTTGGTGAGTCTGGTTGCGGCAAGACCACCGCAGGTAGAACTATTTTGAAGTTAATTGAACCAACCGCTGGTGAAATACTTTTTGAAGGTAAAGATATAACTAAATTGCGGCCAGGATTGATGACCCCACTTCGGGCGCAGATGCAGATTATCTTTCAAGATCCATATTCAGCTTTAAACCCTCGGCAAACTGTTGGCAAGATAATTGCCGCACCCTTTGAGATTCAAAAGGTGACACCAGAGGGGGGAGTTAAAAAAGAGGTAGCAGCTCTGATGGAGCGGGTGGGATTAAATCCTGAGCATTACAACCGCTACCCACATGAGTTCTCGGGTGGGCAACGCCAACGAATTGGTATTGCCAGAGCGATTGCACTTAAACCTAAGTTAATCGTGGCAGATGAGCCGGTCTCCGCCCTTGATGTTTCGATTCAGGCTCAGGTAATTAACCTAATTGATGATTTACAAAGAGCAGATGGAATCTCAATTGTATTTATCGCACATGATCTCTCAGTTGTTCAACACATCTCAGATCGGGTTGCGGTGATGTATTTAGGCAAAATTATGGAGATCGCAAAGACGCAGGATCTCTTTGCCAATCCACACCACCCATACACAGTGGCGCTGTTATCAGCTGTGCCACAACCTGATCCCAGAGCTGAGCGAACTCGGGAGCGAATTATCCTTACAGGCGATATTCCCTCACCAATTAATCCACCTGCTGGCTGTGTATTTAATACCAGGTGTTGGAAAGCAGCTGATATTTGCCGCAGTAAAACTCCTGAGCTATTAACTGTGGGTAAATCATCTGTTGCTTGCCACTTTCCTGAGTAATTACCAGATTCGCACTCGCTCATTAGCTGGCATAAAGTGTTTATCTTTATCACCAACTGAAAAGGCATCATAAAACTCACTTAAATTAGTAACTATTTGATTACACCTAAACTCATCTGGGGAGTGAGGATCAGTTGCAATCCGCCTTCGCACCTCCTCAGCTCGATACTTACCCCGCCAGGATTGGGCCCAGCCCATAAAAAATCGTTGCGCGCCGGTATAACCATCAATAACTGGCGGCTGCATACCAGCTAGTGAAATCTCATACGCCTTATAAGCAATGGTTAAGCCACCAAGATCGCCAATATTTTCGCCAATAGTAAGTGCGCCATTGACCTTAACATCTGGGGCAGCAGCAGGAGATAGTTGGTCATACTGCTCAATTAGTTTCTTAGTTCGCTGCTCAAACTCACTTCGATCCTGATCACTCCACCAATTAACCAGGTTGCCATCGCCATCATATTTAGAGCCCTGATCATCAAAGCCATGGCCAATCTCATGACCGATTACCGCCCCAATCCCACCATAGTTGGCCGCATCATCATCGGCTAAGACATCAAAAAAAGGTGGTTGCAAAATTGCAGCTGGAAAGACAATCTCATTCATCCCTGGGTTGTAGTAGGCGTTAACTGTTTGTGGAGTCATATACCACTCAGATTTATCTACCGGTTTACCGATCTTGGCATACTCAAAATCTTGGGAGTACTTTGCAATGGCAGCAAGATTTCCAATTAAATCATCGGGTGTTATTGCAAGCTTTGAGTAATCCCGCCACTTATCTGGATAGCCAATCTTTGGGGTGAACTTATCTAATTTAGTAAAGGCTTTTTGCTTGGTCTCATCACTCATCCAGGTCAGAGCTTTAATATCAA
>Ga0214921_10012272_pt1 | contig 10267 bp, 3 predicted proteins | sample LL1505_MetaG_FD_177992 | JGI IMG/M metagenome (GOLD analysis project Ga0214921, IMG submission 177992) | Freshwater microbial communities from Lake Lanier, Atlanta, Georgia, United States - LL-1505 | ecosystem: Environmental > Aquatic > Freshwater > Lake | place: USA: Georgia | collected 2015-05-28
CAACGAATTACCGTAGGGGACCAACGTGTACTGATACGTCTCGTCTGGGGCCAGACCCGTGTCCTGGTACGTCGCCGTGGTTCCCGAAGTGGGGGTGACCAGCGCAATAAAGGCACTGTCCCGGTACACGTTGACAAACGAATACGTACCGTCCATGTAGAGGGTGACCGCGGAGGCGTCTTGGTAAGTCACCATGGAGGTCGTGAGCACCGGAATATCTATCAACGTGTACATGTCCACGACGGCCGAAGTGCCCAAGATGCCTCCCAGAGTAGGCAACACCGTGTAGGTGTAGAGCGCGTACTCGTTGAGACCCGACATGGTAAACGTGTAGTTTTGGTAGTCGGGGGTATCGGAGGTCACCGTCTGCACCGTCGCACCAGCGCCGTCTTGGACCGTGAACGCATCGTACGTGCCCTGGACATTCATCGTGATGGTGTTCATGGTGACATTGGTAACAGTGAAGCTGGTCACCAGCGACTGACCCAACGTCAGCGTAATCGCTGTACCTTTTGTGCCCCGGGAATTCACGGGGGTCAACTGGTACGTATAAGTGGCGGCGGTGAAATCCAGACCCGTCACCGTAAACGATGTGTCGGTAGAAGTCCCGGCCATCTGGGTAGAATCGCTCGTGCACGACACATCCACCGCCGCATAACTGCCCAGGTTACCGAAACTGAGTGTCGCACTGGTGGACGTTTGCGAGGCCACGGTCGCAAACTGGAGAGATGCCATCGTCGTCACCGAATTAGAGTTCATGGGGGTACCGGCCTGCAGAGGATTGTACGGGGTCACCACGTAATTGTACGTGGTATTCGGCGTGAGTCCATGGTCAATGAACGTATTGCCCGAGATTTCGTCGCTGGTGAACAACCATTGCCCATGGGCATCGTTGCGCGTGATGACCGCGTACGTATAGGCACCACTCATCTGGAACGCAATGGTCCTGTCCGTGACCGCCGTAATCGTGCAGCTCGCCAAATACGGCAACGTGTAGGTGGAAAATACGTAAGGCGTGCCCGAAATGTCCCCGCCCACTGCCGGATTGGAATTCTTGGACGTATACGGCACAATCGTGTAAGTGTACGCAGTGTTGGGAGTAAGACCCGTGTAATCTGAAAAATACAATTTTGTATATTTGCTACTGGGGGCATAAACCGTCGTGCTGTTGCGATACACCGCAATGTAGTCGTAGAAATTGACCCCCGAAATCAAATTGTTCAAATTCATCTTGAGATTGCATGTCACGGAAGCCACGTTATTCGTAACAATATACGTCGTTTTAGAATTGGTCGGGTCTAATGCCACCGAGTAGACCAAGGGCATGGTCACCAGCGAAAACGTGGTGGCGGGGGCAGCATCGTTCGCCAACTGCTGGTTGTTATAAGGGATAATCTTGTACGTATACAGCTTGTTGGGGAAGAGCGTGGTGTCCGTGTACGTATAGGTAGGCACCCCCGATTTCATGACACTGGCTTCCGGGTCCGGGTAGGTCACTACCCCCGTGGTGACGTTTTGGACGGCCACGTACGAAAAGGTGCCTGTGTAGGTCCATTGCACCGTCGCCGTATTGGATGATCCTATACATTCATTGAGGAGGGCCAGGAGTGAGGTGCCGGGCAACACCGACCCCGTGTTCGTCGCCGAGTAGGCGTAGGAGGCGATCTTGCCCCAAGTGTACACCGGGCTCGCCACGTTGGTCGGTATCTTGGTGTACTGCGGGTTGGGGGCACCGTTCTGGTTGAAGGGCACCAAGGTCAGGTAGTACGGACTGGCGGGAAGGAGACCCGAGTAGGTCAACGTGTTGCCCGACAGCGTCAGATTGGTCCCGGGGCCCGGGGTCATCCCGTTCAAGCTCACATAGTTGTAATTGCCGGTCAGGGTCATGACCAAGGTGGTCGCCGTCTTGGACGTCACGGCCACGTTGGTGAGGGTGGCGGTAGTATCGGCCTGGGCGGTGAGCACGGTCCCGTTGCCGCCGGTCGCCTGAATCACGGGGGCGGCGTAGAAATTGTAGTGCGTGCTGGGGGTCAGACCAGTGATGGGGACCACGGTGAGCCATGTGTCCGGATTGCGGTAAATATGCGGGCTGCCTTGGTACATCAAGGCCTGGGGGACCGGGTTCACATTGGTCGTATACGAAATGTCCACGTAATCAAACGACCCGTCCAGCGTGATGGTGAGCGAATCCGTCGTTACCGACGCCGCGTCAATGGAAAACGTGGTGAGCAGGGGAAGCGACCCAATGGCAATGGTTTGGCTGTCCGTGAACGCGTCGCCGTGCGCATCCGATTGGTTGTACGGCACCACGTAATAGACGTAGGGGAACGTGTCGGGGGACAAGGTGGCGTCCGTGTAAGACGTGTCCGAAATCTGGGCGATTTGCACCCCGTTGCGCTGAATGATGAGGTACGTGTACTGACCCGTGAAATTGAGCGTGACCGAGGTGGGGGTCAAATTCGTGTATTGGATCGGGTCCAGGGTTGGCAGCGTGTTGTACGTAATCGTGTTACTCAAGGTATACTGACCCACCAAATTGTACGCATAGATATTGATGGAGTAAACGGTATTGGGCACAAGGTTCTTGGCGATGTACGTCGTCCCGGTAAAAGTAGCGCTGATGGTGACAGTAGTGGTAGTACCGGCGCGTAGATTATATACATTCATTGGGTAGGTGGGGGTCGGAGCCAGGGTCATGATGCCGTAGGGGTCGGCGTACGGATCCATGGTCGGGTCGTTCCACACCACTTGGACCATGGATACCACGGTGAGATTGGGATTGTAGACCGCTTGGGTCCAGGCCGACAGATCCAGACCGCGACTACTCGCGTTCCCGGAACCGGACACAACATAATAAGACGCCGTACCGTCCGTCTGAATGGTGAGAGACGTGGCCGAGGTGCTCTTCTGGGGGTCGGGAGTGACCACGTTGGTCGGGGCCAGGGTAACACTGGTACGATCAATGTGGTTCCCCTGGGTGCCGTAAATATTGTACGGGTACATGATAAACTTATAGGCACGATTGTAGAAGAGGTTGGTGAATGCGACCGTTTTCTGGGGCCACGCGATGGTGCCCGACGGCACGGGGTTGTCGTAGAGGTCCACGGCTTGATTTTCGCTGGAGTCTTGGACGTAATAGGTGATGTGGTCGTAGGACCCGTCCACGGTGAGGATCACGGTGCTCACGTCTACGAAGGTCTCGGTGATCGGGTACTTAATAAAAGGGTAAGTGAACGTCATAAAGGTGAATGGGGCGCCGGGTGACCCGGCGGCATTGAGCGGCGTCAACACGTACGAATAACTCGTGTCCGAGACCAGGCCATTGGTATCGGTATACCTCTGCGTGATACCGGTGCCCGCCGCGCCGTTGACCGTACCCGTGACCCCGTCGTTGCGGACGAATTGAACGCTGCTATACGCTCCTTGGATTTTCAAAATAATCATCGGTTGGGGTTCGCCGGTGGCGTCGTTCGTGACCCCGGTAATGGTCGGCAACGTGTACGCATTGATGTTGGTTTGGGTCTGCCCCACCACATTCTGCGTATTGAACGAAATCAGCGAATACGTGTACAGGGTGTTGGGCATGAGAGCGTTTCCGTTGTCGGTGTCCACGTAGCTGCTGTCGGACGTCGTCGTGGTGAAATAGACCCGCGACAAGGACACATGGTCGTAGACGCCGGACCAAGAAATAGCCGTGGAAGTGGTGGTGGACGGACCCACCGTGACGCTCGTGAGCGTGGAGAGGGTGGTCACGCTGAGCGGGACCCCCGCACCCGACAAGTCATAGAGGTTATAAGGAACCGCCACATACTGGTACGTTTGGTTGGGTTGCAGTCCCGACGTATCCACGTAGGTTCCGCTGGTCAAGCGACCCGTAAGAGGGGCACCGTTGCGCCACAGGATCATATAGTTCGTGTTGGTACCGGAGAATCGCAAAGGCACGGAGCTTGCCGTGATATTGACCGGGTCATACGTGAACGACGTGACCGTGGGCAGAGTGTAGGCGTTGACGTCCACCGACGTGGGCGCGAGGGCCTGAATGCTGCTGTTGGAACCCGGCGTAAACACATAACTGTATTTGAGAGCGGAGTTTGCGACATCGGTCGCGTACACGTCCGCGAACGTGGTCCCGGTGAAATGCGTGGACGCCGGCATCACCGCCGTGTTGGTGAACTGCAAAATATTACCCTGCAGGTCCTGGCGCTGCACCGTGAAATAGTCGTAATTACCCGTCAACGTGAACTGGAAGCGCGTAGAGGTCGGAACCAGCGACACGGACTGGATAGACGGCGGAATGGCAATATTGACACTCGCCGTGGACCCCAGGTCACCCGTGGGGTCGTACGGATTCAGCGTATACGTGTAAATCTGGTTAGTCTGTAAATTGTAGGTGTCCTGGTACGTGGTACCCTGCAATAGATAGGAAGACGTCAAAAGGCCTGGTACGTCAGACCGTTCCAAGGTCAAATACGAAAACCGGCCTTGGTAACGCAAGGTGACCGCGTACGTCGTATTATTCACGGACAACCGGTTGGTGGGGTAAGAAACGGTCGCCGTATTCGCCACCACTTGGGCCGTCACCGAACCCGGAGTAATCCAGGGATAGGAATAGACAAACAGCACCATTCGGTTGGATGTATTCGCCACCGACTGTTGGTTGTACGGGGTGATAGTATACGTGTAGCCCGTATTGGGAACGATATTGGTGTCCGTATACGTAGTTCCAACCACCGTCGCCGTCTGTCCGTCATTGCGTACCGCCGTCGCGTAATAATACGACCCTGAAAACGTGAGCTGAATTTGGCTGGAATTGTCCAACGACACGTAGCTGCTCGTCAAGGTCGCCAGCGTGTAAATTTGGTAGCGCACGTACCCCCCCGACTGGTCCAGATGGTTGTAAGGAATCAGCTTGTAAATATATCCCGTATTGGGGTCAAGGGGTCCACTGTCGGTGAAGGTGTTCAACGTATTGTTCCCGTTGGTATCGGTGGAAATGGGGGTCGGATTGGACCCCCGATAGATGCGCATGGAATTGTAAAGACCCTGATACTGGAACTGGATGGTCGTGGCAGTGACGACGACGTTGGTCAAGGCCGCATTCAACGACGGTAGAGTATACGCAGTCAAGGTGAAGGGAGTTCCGGCCACACCCAAGACATTGTAAGGCGTCAACGTATAGACATAGGCGGCGTCGGACTTGATACTGGTCGTATCGGTAAATGTCGTGGTTGCCGTGGGCAAGTTGCTCGCCACCTTGACATAATGAGCGCCCGTGGTTGCGTCCACGCGTTCAATGGTGACCGACGTATAAGTACCCGAAAATAGCAATTGAACCTGGGACGCCGTGGTTTGCGAACCCACGGAACCAGAGACCAAATTCGCCGCCGTGGTCACATTGTACGGCCCGTACGAGGTAGACACCGGGACGCTGGATGAATTCTTGGAAGTCAACATCACCGTGTACCCCGTATTGGGCGCGAGACTGTTGAACGTAAACTGATTGTTGTTGGCAGACGTACCGGAACGCGTGGCCATTTGCGTCCCGTTGAGGTAGACCGTGGCCGTCACGGACGAGTAATTGCCGTTGGCGGAAAATGTCATGGCCGTCGGGGTCGTCGTCAAATTAGTCAAAGTGACCATAGAAAGCGTCTGCACGGGAGCCGTCGTGGCCGTATTACCCGCCACATTTTTAATGTTGCGTCCAATGACAAAGTAATAATACAGGGAATTCGGACTCACGCTCAAATTGTCAATCACCGGGGAACTGGTCGCCGTAGTCGTGATAGTGATGGCACCACTGGGTGTCGGACTGGAATTACGCAGCACCGTCACCGTATTATAAATGCCCGAAAAGGCAATTTGGTTGGAACTGGCGGTCAAGGGAGTCACGGTCACATTCGTGATGTTGGCCGTGGCATCCGGGGTCACAATATTGGACACGTCCACTGTCGGCAACATTTCGTCATTCATGTACGGTTGAAAAATGTATTCGTACACTGACGATGGAGACACATAAGAAGCATCCGTCACATACATGCCGGAAAACAGGTAATAACTGGGGTCGCTGATGACCATCGGATTCGGCACCGTCGTAGGATTGAAATTCACCAGCTTGGTGCGTTGTTGAGAAAACGTGTTGATCTGGGTCACTGTATAGTCCGTAAACGACCCCGTCACTTTGAAGGTAATGGAACTGGCCGTGATGGACGACACCACAACCGCCACTGGAGAAATATACGCACTCAAATTCGCCATACGCAACAACAGAGGTACCGACACTGTTTTATAGATCTTGGTCGCCGTGTACTCATTCTGCGTCTGAACAATCTGGGTACCTGTACCAGTTACCGTCTCTGTTCTGGAAGTAAAGGTACTGCTAGAAGTATTAAACAGTGCGAAATTGGCATCTTGGACCAATGTATCATTGTAGGCCTGGACGCTTTGAGTAACATTGCCAATGATGGCCAATTGAAGTGTGATGCTGACGCCGTTACCGGGAATGAAAATCAAATCATCGGCAATGAACCCGTCTGTCACCCCGTAATTGAAAGGGTTGAGGGGATCGGACGCCGTACCCACGTCGGACGGGTCATTGACATCGCGACTACGATTGTTAAAGACATTGGCATCCACGGCATTGCGCAACAAACTGGTAATATTATTCACCGTGATGTTACCACTAAGTCCACTGATGTTGCCCCCGTGGTCGTCTGGCGCGGTTTCACTGTAGCCGATGATGTTCAAAAACGCCGACGCATCAAATATACCTCCGTTGGGATTGAACCCTCCCTGCGAAGGAAACGCCGTCATAGACGAATTGTTTTTAGGATTGAACCAGTCCTGAATGTATCTGGCATAGTCGGCATAAATGGACGAAAGTGCCCCCACACTGATCACTAAGGAAGGGTCGGTACCCAAGCAGGTGACGAATTCACTTGCAGAGACCGTCAAGGAATCCTTGAATAAAACGTTGTTACTGAAATCGTAAAAATTGGTGGACAAAACCGCGATATTGTCATTGTCCTTGACAATACCAATCTTGGTGTTGAAAATGCGCACATCAAAGTAAACCTCCAGTGCGTTGGTGGTATCAAATAGACCAATCTGGGTCTCGGAGAGACGGGTGATGCTGTCAAACGTGCGGGTGGTTTGGTACCCTCCGGATGCCTGGATAGCGTATACTACTCCACTATCCGGGACATTGAAGGGCAAGGCCGGGTTCTGGGACAATTGAGTACTGAAAGCAGTACTCGCTTCGCCGATGTAAAACGGCGAAGTGTCCGACATGGCGGGGCGAAAGGGGTGGAAACAAAAATGGGGTGTGTATATACTAGGCAAGTACGGTAAACTGTAGAATGTACTCACTCCGTTGGTCCAAAAGGGATTCCGTTATTTACGTTTCGCGATGAGCAAAGATTCCATCGCGAAATTTTCTTCTAAACCACATTTGTACCTCTTGTACATCTTCAAGAATGGAATCATTTCTCGTAGTAGGGATTGTCGGTGATGCGCATGGAACAGTACCTGGTCGGTTCCTTGGAATAATCCACCGGGTCATGAATGCCGGCGTCCTTGGCATTGACCAACAGAAATCGGAAATTATCCCAGAATTCGGGAGTGTGACCAATGGAGCTGCACGAAATGTGGCTCAATTCGTGAATGGCGACAAAGGTCAACGTATGTTCGTCTATGAGGTTCTCTTTACCACCCTTGGTGACATTCAGACAAAAAGCCACCTTCTCCCCCTTGTTCTCGCTATAGGCCGTATAACTGCTAGTGGGCAATATCTCCACAATCTTCTGAGGATTGAAATTCTTGACCAAGCGTTTCGTGCGCTCATCGTCGGGATGGGTAGTACCCATATACTCCACCAATTGCCTGCATTTATCGGTGACGGTAGCCAACAAGTCCGCCGCTTCTTGGAGACGCTGACGTTCACGGACGCAATATTTGTTGCCGTCCACATCCGATACAATACATTTCAGTTCAAAATCGTCGGAATTAAAATAAATGTAAACGCATATCCCGAAAATAGCCAGCAAAATGATGTAGCCCAAGTAATCTAACCAAGCTTGGGTCATGGCCGACTTCTTATAGTATGGGGAGGTTATCAAGCTCCCCCAAGCAGAATAACGCGTAAAATAAGATGTATAGGATCCTTAGGATAAGATCCTATACATTTCATGGGGGATGGGGGTGGGACATGTCATGTCACGCCGCGATCGCCGCAGTCCCGTCTATTTAACGTTGGCCGTAACCCACCTCCAAGGGGATGCGGCCGTAATCCGGCTCAATCGTGCTCTGGAGCCACGGGCTGACCTCCTTCTTCTCAATGATGGGGTCCGACCGCAACTGGTAGTTGGCGTTCTTCAGGGTCTGGCCAATGGTATCCAGGCCGATGTGGTAGCCCGCCTGGAGGAGATCCGGGATGGCCACGTTGTTGCCGCTGGGGTTGAGCGCGGCCCACTGGCTGTTCTTGTCAGCGGGGAGCAGATCGCTCGGGTTCGCCACCGGTTGGGCCGCGTAGCCTCCGTTGGAGGCAGGGGCGACGGGGGCCGCAGCTGCGGCCGGGGCAGAAGCAGCCACGGCGCTCGGAGGAACCATGCCCCCCGCCGGCGGCATCTGGACCGGACCCGCGGCCGCGTTCTTCATGGGCGCGGCCGCGGCCGCCCCCGAACCGTAATCGGTCATTCTGTCTAAAACCATGGATTTCGTGGAAGAATAGGTCATTATGACAAAACAAATGATCAAAAGGACAATGATCGGAATCCACTTTTTCGTAAAGAACTTGGAAAGTCCCGCTTGAAATTGTTTGAACATGTTCGTTACGTTTATGTATATAAACGGTGGACAAAAAATTGGATTTTATTGTGGCAAACCCACCGGGCCAACAGGAGCCAGATACTTTGGCGCAAAATAGATGGAACCTAGGCAGGTTCGGAGATTCCGTCCATGAAATCCAAGGGTTCCTGGATCATATACAATTCTTTGATGCGCTTGGCCTCCAAATAGGCAGAAATGGCTAAATTGCGGGCATCCTCCGCTTTTTTCTTGGCTTCCTGATAAATATCATAATAGACGTCGTGGCGCGTTTTGAGCTTGAATTCCGAGGGTTCTTGGTCCTCCCGGACATGGAGATCCACCATTTCCAGTTCCGCGCCCTGAATGTCTAAATGCCGGGGGGCGGGGTCGGAATGGAGGATGTCGGCCGAGGCGACGTCGGTATCCAACGTTTGGTAAAAGGGTTCCTCGGTCCCCGCTTCTTCGTCGGGTCCCTCTTCAGGTTCCTCTTCGGGTCCATCTATCTCTGGCTCAGGGGCAGGATCATATACATCCATTGGAAAGGGGGGCTGCTGAGAAGATTCTTGGTCCAACGTGTCCGGCTCCTCGGGGGTGCCGTCGGTCTCTTTTACCTCGGAGGTTTCTTCGGCCAACAGGGGGGCCACGGGAGCGGTAGGGGCGGGGTCGGGGGCGGTGCCCGGGACCTTCTTGGTAAAAATGCATTTCTCAAATAGATTGTCCGGTTGCACCACCATCATTTGTTTGATTTCAATGTCAATCTGGAAGACCCGGGTAGAACACTTTATGCCTAAAACTTCCCAGATTGTATGGACCTGGGTGCCGTCCCGGATCTCCTCCATGGGGACGTCCTGTTCATTTTCGTCAAATATCTTGAGTGTACATTTGCCCAGTCGCGTGGGCACAATAGTACGAACAATATAGTACTTGCCCGATTTGTACACCTTGACGGGCGAAGTGAACGAATTCTCAATGTCGTGCATTTCCAGGTTGCTTTCAAACCACTGGGCGCGGTGCTCGTAAATATATTTCTGGGAATAGGCTTCTAAATCCTCCAGCCACTGAATGAACGTGTCGTTTTCGTTGGTGAACAGCAAATCACAGTACATGCGTTTTCCGCCTTTGATGAATCCCTGTTTGGTGGTGCATTTAGGGGGTTGAATATACAACGGGGCATTGTTCATCAAATATTTGATAAAATAGTTGCCTGAATGAATGAACATGGGGGTCGTCAGCACCAATTTATCCATCGGAAACTGCCCATTGGGTTCCATGATTCGCTCATCCATGGTGGGATAATAAACGTCTGCAGTAATCAAGGTATATTGTCCCCGTTGATTTTCGTTTATTTTCCATAACGCGTTGTACAGGTAGTCTCGTCTAAACCGACCAAGAAAAACGGACCAAGAATGTAAACCGACCGTGGGGTGATGCCCTCCATACGGGATTCCTGTCTAGAATTTTTTCA
>Ga0214921_10012273_pt1 | contig 10267 bp, 13 predicted proteins | sample LL1505_MetaG_FD_177992 | JGI IMG/M metagenome (GOLD analysis project Ga0214921, IMG submission 177992) | Freshwater microbial communities from Lake Lanier, Atlanta, Georgia, United States - LL-1505 | ecosystem: Environmental > Aquatic > Freshwater > Lake | place: USA: Georgia | collected...
CCGTTGCGAACATCGCCATCGTTGGGCGTGATTTGGTCACGGTAGAACGCGTTACGGGCCGCTTGACCTACGCAAAGGTCGCACTGCGCGGCGCCCTGAACGGGTCGTGGTTCGGACTCTTCATCGGATTCATCTTTGGTGCAACGTCAACAGAAGCAACAACGCTCTTCGTTCCTGCGACTGTCGCCATCGGCGCTGGCGTCGGAATGCTCTTCAACCTGGTGATCTACTCGATGCGCCGCCGGCGACACGATTATCAATCAGTCCAACAGGTTGTCGCGTCGCAGTACGACATCATCGTGCCCAACGGAACCGCAGACGCCGCACGCGCGGCTCTCGCCGCTGCACCGCAAACAAAACCCTAGGTTGACTCGGAATCGTGTGGGGTGCCGGCGGCGGGCTTGTTTGCCGGCGGTGACGGCTTCACCGTCGAATAGACGACGGCGGGTTCATCTCGAACGGAGAACTTCGCGCCGGGCTTTGGGTCGTCCACCAGCGCTTCGCGGATGATGCGGCGGGGGTCATACTTTCGCGGGTCGAGGTCCTTCCAATTGACCGAATCGAAATCATCACCCATCTCGTCACGCAGTCGAGACTCGGCGCCTTGTGCCATCGATCTCAACCGCTTGACCAATCGAGCAAGTTGTGCCGAATAAGCCGGCAGGCGGTCCGGTCCGACAATGAGCAGCGCGACTAATCCGATCAGGAAAAGTTTCTCTACCGTTAGACCAAAGGACACAAAATTCAGGATACCCCTCGGGACACGGTGGGCGATAGTGTGTTTGCGAGGAGGGCCGATGTTCGACGCAGATCTAATCAGTACGTGGACCGAAAACTTCGTGTCCGAACCCGAAGCGATTCGGGCCGCTCGCCACGCGTCCATGGAGCACGGTGTCGAGCCGATCACCCCCGCCGTGGGAAGTTATCTCGCCTCACTCGTCGCCATCACGGGCGCTCAGTCCATCGTCGAAATCGGAACCGGGTTGGGTGTCGCCAGCCAGTGGTTGCTCCACGGCAGCAGTGAGGCCAACCTGACGACCATCGAAAAAGATGTTGACCACGTTCAAACGGCCAAAGATCTCATGCTCGCTTCAGGCATCGCCTCCGCGCGCGTTCGCGTGATTTCCGGCAACGCAAGCGACATTCTTCCTCGCATGAACGAAGGTACGTATGACGTGGTCGTCATCAACGCCACTGGCAAAGGCACACTCGAGTTCGTTCGCCACGCCCTGCGACTCACTCGTCCAGGCGGTCTGGTTGTGCTCACCCACGCTCTTGGCGGTGGCCTCGTCGCAAACCCGGCGAAACGGGATGCGGCGACGACCGAATTACGAACCATCCTCGGCGACTACGCTGTCGATGAGCACGTTCGTGCAACTCTGGTTCCCGTTGGCGACGGGGTACTGACGTTAGTGAAAAGCTAGTTCGTCACACCGGCGAGAGCATCGCGCAGCGCAACAGCTTCTTCGTCCTTCAGTGAGAAGACCAGCCGTCCGCCACCTTCGGCGGGAACCTTGACGATAACGAGATCCTTCTTTTCGCGGATTGCCTCGAGGGGACCGTCGCCAGCGCGGGGTTTCTGTGCTGCCATGGGGTGACTCCTAGTTTGTTGTAACCGTTCCATTTTACCCCTCAAAAGCCACACGTGGTTACGGTGGTGTCCAGTCCGACCCCTGCACCGACCAGCACCATTCGATCCAGAAAAACTGTCCGACAACCCCGAGCGCAATGGCGATGATCGAGGCCGAGCGCGACCGTGCGACGCTGCCCGCCAGCGGCCACATGGGCGCGAGCAGGCGGAAAATCGACGATTGCGGGAACAGCACGAGCACCAGATAACTGAGGTAGGCAAACAACCAAGCGAGCGCGACTCGGCCCAGCCGACGGGTTGAGGGAAGTACGGCAACGGCAATCACGGCGACACCCAGTCCAACAAGCACCCAGACCGCCAAGTCGTGGAACCACCACTGTGCCGAATCCCACCAGCCCGTTCCCCAACCGTGACCCGCCTCACCGTCGTAGTACGGTCGACGCCACGCCAACTCGGTTTCCAGATACGTCGACATGCGACCCGTCATCACCCACGCGGCGATCGGCCAGGCGGCGGTCGAGACCGTGGCTAGCGCTGCAAGCCCAATGTGGGCTCGTCGATCGTCCGATTTCCAGCGCACCAGGATCAGCACGAGGAACAGAATCGTGAGCGGAGCGCCGAGCGGTCTCGTCAGTGCCGCAAACGGAATCGCGATTGCAGCTAAAGCCCACCGTCTTTCAACGACACCGAGCAAGACCAGGGAAAGGAACACCATCCCCAACGACTCGGCGTAGCCAACTTGATACACGGGTGAAACGGGCGAGAAAGCGACGACCGCGACCGCCCAGAGCGCCGCACGATCGCCAACAAGATGACGAAAGAGGCGATCGGCGATCACGATGAAGGCGGCGAACGCGAGCAGGGAAAACGCAACGGACACATACGCAAACGGTGCGCCACTGAGCGCCATCAGTCCTTTCACGAGGAACGGGAAAACGGGCATGAACGCCCACGCGTTTTCTCCGACGCGGCCTTCATCCGTCAGGGGCAGTTCACTCGGGTACCCGACCTCGGCAATGATTCGGTACCAGTGCGAATCCCAAATGCGCGAGAACTCGAAGAGGTCAGGATTGGCGCCCGTCCAGGCGTTTTCCGCCTGTTGTGCGGCGAACCACAGCATGAGTCCGGTTGAGACCGTGCGGGAAACGACGATAATCCCCAACAAAGCGACCCATCGCGGAACGCTCCCCAGGGAAACCGTTGAGTTCAGCGAGCGTCCGGCCACGCCTCCAGCGTACCCGCGACCCCGCAGAGGCGCGACGGCTCTGCGGGGTCCCTGGTTCTCAATCCCGCAGGTGTTTGTCCTTATCCCTTACCCGGATTTCGGTGATGGGGCCGCCCGGGATCGAGTCCTCGCTGCACGGGCTCGGCTCTGTGGCCAGGTAGAACAGACCAGACGTTCGGCCGTGCTCTGCGGTCGCACCTGCGGTCTCAAGGCACAGTGTGTTCGGGCTCGGGCACCAGTAGACGGACCTCACCCCGTAGTGCTTCTGAAGTGCGGTGATCCACAGGTTGTTATGTGTCCAGAAGGTGTGCGATTCACCGCGTGCGACAAACGTGACCTGCCCCGATTTCTCATGGACGACGAGTTCGGTGGCGCGGTAGCGCAGAAAGCCCGACACCTTTCGAGCGTGGATCCAGTGGACATTATGTCCGGGCCAATAAAACTGGCATGTTTCTGGTTCGGTTGATTCCGTCATCGGAAACTCCTCAGGGCGGGGAGTCTCGCGACTCCACATGTGACCCAACCGAGCGGTCGGACCGCATCTTCCCTCGGGGCACCCGCGATGTGGAGCCGGGTTGCCGTGCGACTAGCCGAGTACTTAACGTCGCAACTCGTGATGCACAGTCAGTATGTATCGAGGCTCCGACATTATTCCCACCCAACCTGCGGGACCGCGCTGCTGACTAGCGCGGAGGGAACGGACGGTGCCCCGGGCCGATGTAGACCTGCTGGGGACGGCCCAGCTTGGTCGCCGCGTCTTCGCGGGCCTCGCGCCACTGCGCAACCCACCCGGGCAAGCGACCGATGGCGAATAGGACGGTAAACATTCGCGTGGGGAATCCCATCGCCTTGTAGATCACTCCGGTGTAGAAGTCGACGTTCGGATAAAGCTTGCGCTCTTGGAAGTACGGATCCGCCAATGCGATCTGTTCGAGTTCTTTGGCGATGTCGAGCAGCGGGTCGGTGACTCCCAGTTGTTCGAGGATTTCGTCGGCGCTCTCCTTGACGAGTCGCGCCCGCGGGTCATAGTTCTTGTACACGCGGTGGCCAAAGCCCATCAATTTCACGCCTTCGTCTTTGTTCTTGACGCGCTCGACGAACTTCTGGACGCCCTCGCCCGAATCCTTGATCTTGGCCAGCATCGAGAGCACGGCTTCGTTTGCACCGCCGTGGAGAGGCCCGGACAGCGCCGAAATGCCCGCTGAGACCGACGAGAAGATTGTCGCTTCGGTGGAACCGACGAGTCGGACGGTCGCGGTAGACGCATTTTGTTCGTGGTCCGCGTGCAGAATCAACAGACGATCAAGCGCCTTCGCCAACAGCGGGTTGTGCTCGTAATCTTCGGCCATCAACCCGAAGTTCAGGCGAAGGAAGTTGTCGACGAACGACAGCGAATTGTCGGGATACAGGAACGCCTGACCAATCGATTTCTTGTGGGCGTAGGCCGCAATAACCGGGAGTTTTCCGAGAAGTCGGATGGTCGACAGTTCGATCTGTTCGGGGTCGTGCACATTGAGCGAATCGCCGTAATACGTGCCGAGGGCTCCGACGGCACTCGACAGAACGCTCATCGGGTGGGCGTTGTGCGGAAGGGCGTCGAAGAAACGCTTGAGGTCTTCGTGCAAGAGAGTGTGGTGGCGAATCTGGTCGTCAAAATTTGTCAACTCTGCCGGCGTGGGCAATTCCCCGTGAATCAAAAGGTAAGCGACCTCAATAAAGGTCGAATTCTTTGCCAAGTCCTCGATGTCATAACCGCGGTAACGGAGGATTCCCTTGTCACCGTCAATGAACGTAATGGCGGACTGCGTCGATGCCGTATTGACGAACCCTCGGTCGAGCGTATTCATTCCGGTTTGATTCGAGAGCGTCGAGATGTCGATCGCGTCGGGCCCTTCGGCAGACGGGACAATCGGGAACTCTGCCGAACCGCCCGGATATTCCAGGCGGGCGATGCGCGGCTCGTTGGTCACGGGCTCTCCTCGGTCGAACTATGCATTGTGTGCAGTTGCCATAAGCCTAGAACAGGATTGGCTGGCGATACTCCGCCGGTCCGCTTGCGGCGAAACCGGCGTGTGCCGGTGGTACTCAGTAAGTTCGAGCATTACCCCTGCGGCGGCAGAACCGCCACGACCTCGTGGTCACCGGGGATCGGTCCGCCCTTTGCGGCGCCACCGGGTGACCCGATTTCGCGGAAGAATTCCACGTTCGCGCGGTAGTACTCGCTCCACTTTTCAGGCAGGTCGTCCTCGTAATAGATTGCTTCGACCGGGCACACCGGTTCGCACGCGCCACAATCCACACACTCGTCGGGGTGGATGTACAGCATGCGGTCACCCTCGTAAATGCAGTCAACCGGACATTCGTCGATGCACGCGCGGTCTTTGAGATCCACACAGGGTAAAGCGATTACGTATGTCACGAAGACCTCCTGAAGTCCAGTTTAGTCGCGGGTTCGAAAGCGGATTTCAGGCCACGCGCTCGCGAGTCCCGCAATCAGCGCCGTGCCGAAAACCCACGCGTTGCCCGCAAGGTTTGCTTGAATGAGGACGCTGCCACCCGTCGACCGCTGCGCGAAGATGAAGACGGTGACAACGATTGCGATGGCGCCGCTGAGTGCGACCATGCGATCGTCCCAGAGGATTCGCAGCGCGATGAGGTAGCAGGTCACCGTCGCGAGCGCGGCGATGAGGACCCAGGGTGACCATTCTCCGTGCACGACCGTTGCCAGCATTCCGATGACAACACCCCCGGCGAACGCCTGAACGACGCGAATGACTCGTTCAACCATCGAGTCGGTACATCCAGCCGTGCGTGTCGTCACGACGTCCATACTGAATAGCCGTGAGTTCTTCGCGCAGCGACATCGTCAGTTCGCCGGCAACCGCGTCGGGCGACCCGATGGTGAAATCTTTCGCCTTGACCTGCCCGATCGGAGTAATGACCGCGGCGGTTCCGCAGGCGAACGCTTCGACAATTTCGCCGCTCTCGAAACCCTCTCGCCATTCGGCTATCGTCACCGCTCGGCGGGTGACTTTGTGGCCGCGTTCTTCGGCCAACTGCAAGACCGAATCACGGGTGATTCCGGGAAGAATTGAATCCGACAGCGGCGTGACGAGTGACCCGTCTTTGTAAACGAGAACAATGTTCATTCCGCCCAGTTCCTCGAGGTACTTGCCTTCGACGGAATCAAGGAACAACACCTGCTGACAACCGTGTGCGTAAGCCTCGTTCTGGGCAACGAGTGATGCTGCGTAATTGCCCCCCGTCTTCGCCGCACCCGTTCCGCCTTTGCCCGCACGTGAATAGGACTCGGAGAGCCAGATGGACACCGGTGCAACGCCACCCGTGAAATATGCGCCAGCGGGGCTGGCAATGAGGTAGTACGCAACCTTTTTTGCTGGGCGCACACCGAGGAAGGCTTCTTTGGCAAACATGAACGGTCGCAGATAGAGGCTGGTTTCCGGCTCGGACGACACCCACTCGGCATCAACGGAAATCAGCGCCTTGAGACTCTCGAGGAAATATTCAACCGGAAGCTCGGGCAGTGCCATACGTATCGCACTCGACTGCAAACGACGGGCGTTTGCGTCGGGGCGGAATGCCCAGATTGAGCCATCCGCGTGACGATAAGCCTTGAGGCCTTCGAAGATTTCTTGCCCGTAGTGCAATACCGATGCAGCGGGATCGAGTTCTATCGGACCGTACGGCTGAATGCGCGGACGGTGCCAGCCACCGGTCTCCGACCAACAAATGTCGACCATGTGGTCCGTGAAAAAGTTGCCAAAACCGGGGTTCGCGAAAATGGCAGCGCGCTCGCTCGGCGACTTAGGTTGCAGAGTGAGTTGTCGGTGGAATTCAAGCCCGGTCATGCGATAACTCTACCAATCGGTGCGCGGTGCCCAAACGGCTATAGCCGAGCGGCGATGGCGTCACCGACTGTGGCCGTCGACCGTTTCGTGTCTCCGCGAGTGGCGAGGTCGGCGAGAACGGCGGTGTGAATCGCGGTCGCTTGCGCGGGGAAACCGTTGTGTTCCAGCAGCAATGCAGCCGACAAAATTGCCGCGGTAGGGTCGGCTTTCTGCTGGCCGGCGATATCCGGGGCAGAGCCGTGGACCGGTTCGAACATCGACGGGAACGCCCCACTGGGGTTGAGGTTTCCGCTGGCCGCGAGACCGATTCCCCCGCCAATTGCCCCGGCAAGGTCGGTGAGAATATCGCCGAACAGATTGTCGGTGACGATGACATCAAACCGTGACGGGTCGGTCACCATGAAAATGGTCGCGGCATCAATGTGGAGATAGTCGACCTTGACGGCCCGGAATTCGGTGGCAACCGCGTCAACCGTCCGTTGCCACAGCGACCCGGCGAATGTCAGAACGTTTGTTTTGTGGACGAGCGTCAAGTGCTTGTCACGACCGGTCGATGCCTCAAACGCGAATCGCACGACACGCTCCACACCGCGCGCGGTGTTGACCGACGATTCGGTGGCGATTTCGTGCGGTGTACCGCGGCGAATGACACCACCGTTGCCAACGTACGGCCCTTCCGTTCCTTCACGAATGATGACGAAATCGACCGAGCCCGGATCTGCGAGCGGACTCTCGACTCCGGGAAAGAGGGTCGTCGGCCGATAATTGACATAGTGGTCAAATGCGAATCGGAGTTTCAGCAGTAGCCCGCGTTCGATGATTCCACCAGCTAGGCGCTCGTCACGCGGATCCCCGCCGACGGCTCCGAACAGGATCGCGTCGTGCGTCGCGAGTGCAGCGAGAATTTCGTCCGTCAGGATTTCACCGGTCGCAAGGTAGTGGGTAGCCCCGAGCGTGTACTCGGTGGCACGGACTTCAGCGGCACTCCCGACAGCGGCGCGCAGCACCTTGAGTGCTTCCGCGGTAACTTCGGGACCAATTCCGTCACCGGGGACGGTTGCGATGTTGAGGACGCGTGACATGGTTTCTTCCTTACAACTCGACTACTTCGATGGCTTTCATCATGGAGGCGTCAATTTCTCGTGCGACCCGCTCGAGAACCTGTTCGGGAACTCGTGAGTCCACGGTGAGGATGCTCAGCGCGGTTCCGCCGCGTGTCTGGCGAGCGATTTGCATTCCCGCGATGTTGATTTGGGCGTCGCCAAATTCTTTGCCGTAGACGGCGACGATTCCGGGGCGATCGGTGTACACCATGACGATGAAGTGTTGAGCCATCGGCACCTCGACGTCGAAATCGTTGATGCTCACAATCTTTTGAGCCTGACGGGTTCCCGTCAGTGTTCCCGCGACGGAAATCTGTGTTCCATCGACGAGCGTGCCCCGAATCGTCAGCAGGTTGCGATATTCGTCCGATTTGGTCTCGGTAACGAGTCGAACGGTAACCCCGCGCTGTTCCGCGTGCAGGGGGGCGTTGACGTACGAGACCTGTTCCGATGCAACGGCAGAGAAGACGCCCTTGAGCGCTGCCAGCTTGAGCGCTGACACATCGAAGAGGGCAATCTCGCCGCGAACCTCGACATCGATGGCGGCGATCGCGTGAGTGGCAAGCCCCGCAAACACCTGACCCAGTTTTTCCATGAGCGGCAATCCGGGCCGCACGGAAGGATCGATGACACCGCCGGCGACGTTAACGGCATCGGGAACGAGTTCACCCTCGAGCGCGAGTTTGACCGACCTCGCAACAGCGACTCCCGCCTTTTCCTGTGCTTCGTCGGTGGCCGCCCCGAGGTGCGGTGTCAGTTGGATGTTGACCAGGCTAAGCAACGGCGAATCGGTTGGCGGTTCGTTGACGAACACGTCCAAACCGGCGGCCGCAATCTTTTTCGACGTCAACGCGTCAAATAGCGCGCCCTCGTCGATGATTCCGCCTCGACTCGCGTTGACAATTCGCAGGGATGGCTTGGCGTGGGCAAACTGCTCGGCACCAATCAGCCCGGTGGTTTCGGGCGTCTTGGGGATGTGAATCGTGATGAAGTCACTGCGCTTCATTAATTCGGACAGTTCGACCATTTGCACCCCCAACTGCTGGGCGCGCGCTGGCGGGACGAACGGGTCATACGCAATCAGTGTGACGCCAAATCCGGCAAGACGCTCGGCGACGAGTGCACCAATGCGCCCGAGGCCGACAATGCCGACGGTCTTGTCAAAGAATTCAACCCCTGTGAACTTCGAGCGCGTCCATTCGCCCGCCTTCATCGACTCGTTGGCATCGGGCAGGAAGCGTGCGAGCGATAGCAGGTGCCCGATCGCCAGTTCGGCAGCGGAGATGACGTTGGAGGTCGGTGCGTTGACGACCATAATCCCGGCAGTCGTTGCCGCCTTGATGTCGATGTTGTCGAGTCCCACACCGGCCCGCGCAACCACGACGAGCTCTTTACCGGCGGCAATCGCCTCGGCGTTGACCTGCGTCGCGCTGCGCACCAGCAGGGCCTTGGCGTTGGGAAGTGCTGCGAGCAGGGCGACGCGATCGGTTCCGTCGACTGTCCGCACGTCGAAATCGGGGCCGAGCGCCTCAACCGTGGCCGGCGACAGTTCTTCGGCAATCAACACGATGGGTTTTGCCACGGGATTCCTTCAGTTATGCCGGGCGGCGAGGGGTGGTGCCGCATTTGACCATGGGAACCGCCACTCTCGTTGGGGCAGTGTCGCAATTCTAGCGTGACGGTTTACGCGCCGGTGAGGAAGTCGATGACGAGCCGCAGCTCGGTTTCCTTCTCGAACGCGAGGATTGTGAGTGCGAGAGCGTTGACAACGGCGAATCCTGTGGTGAGGACGAGCGCCATCGACCCCGCACCGCGTCGCCAGGTCACGATGACGCCGGCCGCGAAGATGAGCACGGGCAGAGCGACTCCTGCGACGAGCAACACCCACGGAACCTTGTCGGAGGTGACACCGAACTGGTCCTGATAGTAGATGGGCAAGTTGATGAAATTCCCCAGCGCAATCCAGAACGGGTAGGTGTACAGCGCACCCGCGGCAATCGCTACGACCACCCGGGGGATGATGCTACGTTTGCGTGCGGGTGCTTCGGTTTCGTCGGTACCTTTGGTCTCGTCGCTCACGCGCCAGTCACCCCGAAAAAGAGTGGGAACGGGAACAAGACGATTAACCCGAGCACGAGAACGATGATCCTCAGCAATGTTGGCTTGATTTGCGCGAACGTCGTGAAAAACCACAGCGCCGGGGCAACCACGGCGAAAAACTGACCGAATCGAATCATCGACAGTTGAAAGGTGTCCTCGATCCCGATGAGCTTGTTCGCCTGTGAAGCAAAAAGCCACGCAACGGTCAAAACCAAATACACGCCACCGAGGACGGCAACGGCCATCCGCGCGCGCTGCCCCATCGGGGTCGGTTCAACTTTTTCCGTCATGCTTCTAGCGTAGTACGCGCGACAAAAGATGAATCCTTGGTCTTTTGCTCAGTCTTGGGTATTCTTCAATTGTGGATTTACCACAACAA
>Ga0214921_10012274_pt1 | contig 10266 bp, 12 predicted proteins | sample LL1505_MetaG_FD_177992 | JGI IMG/M metagenome (GOLD analysis project Ga0214921, IMG submission 177992) | Freshwater microbial communities from Lake Lanier, Atlanta, Georgia, United States - LL-1505 | ecosystem: Environmental > Aquatic > Freshwater > Lake | place: USA: Georgia | collected...
CTTTGTGGATGCCGTCGGGATGCTTCTTGAGGTAATCATCCATGAGGTTGCGGCATTTTTCGTATTGCTTGTCGAACGAGTAGCTCATTCCAAGCCAGTAGGAGCCGCTGTCGGCGAGATCGTGTTTGGGATACTGTGACAGAAAGCTCTCGAAGGCCGTGGCCGCCTCAGCGTTTTTCTCTGCTTGAAGGAGCGAGAAGGCTTTGAGGAAAAGCGCACGAGGAGTGTATTCAGAGTTTGGAAAACGCTTGGCGATTTCCTCGAAAGCGGAAGCGGCTTCGTCGTAGCGCAGGCTGGATTGGAGGGCTTCGGCTTGCATGAGGTAAACCTGCGGTATGAGAGAGGATTCGGGAAATTTGAGTCCGAACTCCTTCGCTGCGTTGATCGTTTCAGGCCAGTCCTCCAAGGCGCTCCAGCAGCGGACGACATTGACAGCAGCTTGTTCGGTCACCTTGTCTGGAGGCAGTTCCTTGAGCATGCTTTGCATGATCAGTGCCGCCTCGCGGTGGCGTTTCATTTGGAGATAGGCAACTGCCATCCGGAATCTCAGCGCCGCATCGAAATTCTCGATTTTTTGAAAATTTTCGGTCTCTCGTTGGACTTCACTGACCAATCTTGAGTAGAGGATTTTCTGGTAGGGATCATCCGTTGCGCGCTGTGTGGTGAGGCGGCTTTGCAATTCCTCAAGTCGCTTGGCTTGGTGCTTGAGCAAACGCTCGCGGGACCACACACGCTGAAAGCAAAGGATGGCTTTGCGAAACTCTCCGCTTTCCAGCCAGTGGTTGCCGAGTTGAAGCGTGAGGGTTTGGAAGGAGATCAGTTGAGGGATATCAGCCATGCGGGGGAATTCCTCGTTTACCACGGCCATCGCGGCCTCGTTGTCTCCGAGTTGCAGCAAGGCATGGAGCTGATAAATCACCGCGCGTCCGCGTATTTCCGGGCCGAGAGTGGGTTTTAGTCCAGCATAGTAATCCGTCGCCTCGCGGTATTTTTGTTCCAAAATCCAAGATGTGCCAATGAGCATTCGAGCCTCAGGGACTCGAGCGGCGGCGGGATTGCTGCGGAGAAAGAAGGGATTCTTCTCGGCTCCGGCAGGGAAGAGGGCGATGAATTTCTCCAAGGCGGCGCGCGCAGCGGCGTAGTCTTCGCTTTGCAGGTTGGCTATTCCCAGCCAGAAGGAGAGCTCGTGGATTTGCTGCGAAGCGAGCGGAGGTTTCGATTCAAGTGCTTCGGAAATGGCGGGAACCGCTTCGGCAAATCGGCCCTGCTGCACGAAGCAAATGGCAACGGGGTAAAGCGAGTTTTGAAGAGCTTTTGCTGCTTCGGGGGATGAACTGAATTCGGCTTTGAATTTCAGGTAGGCCTCCAGCGCATCTTTGTAGTTTTTTTGGTTGAACAATGTCCGTGCCTGTTCGAACAACTCATTTGCCGTGAGTCCGGAGGTTGCAGTTGGAGGATCTTGTTTTTTTTCGCTCTGCGCCCCAGCGGAATGCGAAAGGATGCAAAGAACTGCAGCCATTCTGGCGATCTGAGAAACGAAACGCGGCATTACGATAGTGATCTTGGAAACCTCGTTCTATTAGCCAACGGGCGTGGTGTAACCAAAGCGATTCAATGTTACGATTTCGTTGATTTACCCCAACTGCTGGGGCAATTCCCCCATGGCAGATGCGAATTTGCATTGCCACTGTGGTCTTATGAAAACCTTGCTTTGGCTCCTTTTGGCGGTTGCGGGCGTGATGGTGTTGTCCGACGCCCTCCTTGATGCCCTGCGCAAATCCTAAAGATGCGCTTTCTGTTTAAAATCGTGCTTCTTGCGGTGGCGGTATTCTTGGCCTCATGCACATTCAGCGAATATCCCTTCGGAAAGGTCCTTCCCGACGGCGGGGTTTCCTCGATTCCAAGCGGCTACACGGGGAATGCCTACTTTTGGAATGGCAGTTATTACACCGGCGGGCGCTATGAAACCGGCCGCTTCCATTATATCGACCGTTATTACAATAGTCGCTACATGTTTAATAGGAGATACCTGTATGGAGGTAATCTAAAATACATCCAGGGTGTGAGTGACTATTCCTACCGTGGCTACTCCTCAACCCAGCGTGCCTACGAAAAGCACAGATATTATCAGCCATTCCATCACCAGCATTACCACTGAGCCCTCCTAAAATGGGGGGGCGGCCGTTGGAAGTTTCAGCCTGAAAGCGCGGCGGCGTGGGCGGCGGCAATTTTTCGAAATGATTCCGAGATTTGTGCGGTTAGATCATTGCGACTAAGCGTTCAATCCGCTCGTGTGAATAGATTTGTTTATCTATTCAGATGTTTAATACATTCCTTAGTAAAGTATTGCATAAATGCTTGGCCTGAAATGAATAAATTTCGTAAACTATTCAAGTTTGTAAAAATCGATTTCAAAGTGACAAATCGAGGGATCGACTCTTTTATGAATTGCTCCAATAGGCAAAGAAGTGGCAACTTCGCCCTTGCAAAAACACCCGCTTTCCCATAAATATGGGGAATGAAAACAACGATCGAGCTTCCTGACGAACTTTTCCAACAAGCCAAGGTAATGGCGGCCGAGCGTAGCACCACACTTAAGGACATCATGGTTCAAGCGCTGAAATTGTGGTTTCGCACTCCGGCGGAAGACGAGGAAAAGAACCGCCAAGCGACCGTGAAGCGTTTGCTCCAAGCGATGAGGGCGTCCAACACGGAACCCATGGTCCCCCTTAGGCGGGAGGAAATCTATGATCGCTGAGATTTTCTTGGACGCAAATGTGCTGCTCTACGCGAGTTCGAACGCGACGGAGGACAAAACCAAAAGAGAGCAAGCCCAAGCGTTGATGATCGGGGCGCCGTTTGCGTTGTCCGCCCAAGTCTTGCAGGAATACATCGCCAACGCGCTGAGGAAGAAACAACTGGGTATTAGCGAAACAAACATCCACGCCATGCTGGAACTCGCGGCAACAGTCACGGTCTTGCCCGTCTCCCTCGATCTGATCCTCGCCTCGGTGCAAATCCGTCGCAGGTTTCAACTTTCGCACTGGGATGCCACGATCATTGCGGCCGCTCAGGAACTAGGTTGCAGCACACTTTATTCCGAAGACCTGAACCACGGCCAGAATTACGACGGAGTCCGAGTGGTGAATCCATTTCTGGGCTGAAAGCCGATAAAAATGCGGCATAATCTTCACGGCGTTTCCACCACATCGCCTGCGGCTCAAGCCTCTCACGGAGACACCAAGACAAGGAGAAAAGTTCTCGGCCGGAACGCCGACGTCTTCGTCGGCATCAGCACCTCAGAACTATGACGCTGCGGCAAGTCCGCCAAACCCAGTGCGTCAAAATGCGAGGCCAATTCGTGCTCTTGCTGGATGCAAACGCGTGCTTAAGGCAAATAATACCAAGAATTTGCTGGCCTCTCTGACTCTTTCCCAATTAGCAGGCCCTTCAAGTTTTCACCGCTTGGGCGTGTAGCTTCAAGCCGAGGGCGCCAACAACCTTGAGAATCGTTTCAAATGCAGGACTCCGATCCCCCGAAAGCGCCTTGTAAAGGCTCTCGCGTGAGACTCCCGCATCACGTGCGACTTGCGTCATTCCCTTTGCTCGGGCGATGTCCCCAAGCGCTTTGGCGATGAAACCGGCATCGTTGCCGCCCTCTTCAAAGCAGGCTTCCAAGTAGACTGCCATCTCTTCGGGAGTCCTCAAATGCTCCGCAACATCGTAGCGTGTGGTTTTAGTTTTTTTCATGATAAAAATGAATCGGGAAGGTTCTTGGCAAGACGCAGTGCGATTTTGATATCCCGGGATTGGGATCCCTTGTCCCCGCCGGCCAACAAAATCACCAACTCGCTCCCGCGCTGTTTGTAGTAAACGCGGTAACCCGGTCCGTAGTGGATCCGTAGTTCCGAAACGCCCTCGCCCACGGCTTTTACATCGCCAGGGTTTCCCATGGCGAGTCTTTCGATCCTGACCATTACGCGGGCCCTTGCCTGAATATCGGTGAGGCCATCGAGCCATTTTGAGAACTCCTCGGTTTTGCGAATATCCATTCGCAAGCAGTGTATCCAGAAGGATACATCTCGTCAAGGTAAAATTCAGACAACACCTTGAAAGCAGCCCTCCACGGCGTTTCCACCACATTCGGAACGCCGACGTCCTCGTCGGCATCAGCACCTCAGAGCAAGACAAGTATGGCAACTCGGAAACTCGGCTAAAAAATGCGTCAATACGCGGGACCGACCCCTCTGACTCTGAGGGACAGACCCTTGGGAAAATTATGAACCTTCTGGCTCTGACTTTCTACGACACCCGTTGTCTGATCTCCGCCAGCAAACGACGACCCCGCTCTGGATTCCCTCGCTTTTGACGCGATGCAAAGCGGGCTTCCAGTTGGCGCTCCGCAAGGACATGGGTCACAAAATTGTCAAAAAGCCTTTGCACACTGGTGCCCGACGCCTTGGCCGCACCGAGCAGGGCTTTGTGCCGCGATTCATCGCAACGATAGGGAATAGTTTTCATCGATTTTATAAATGTTGCAGGGGAGTCACCACTTCGGGCAGGGAAAAATAAAGCTCGCCGCGTTGGAAGTCTCGCGCATTGTGCGTCACCAAATGCTCGACCCCACAGGCCACGGCCAGGTCCATCACATGGTCATCCGAGGCGTCTGGTAGATTCGGTCTCCATAGGAAATAAACTCTTTGCCATTGGGCTGAGGCACAAAAATCGTCGAACAACATCTCCCGCTCCTCGCGTGATACCGGAACACCCTCCCACACGCTGTCGCGCGAGATCAATTCCTCGTATTCCAAGTAAAGGGAAGCCCCCAGATACGCTTGATCAATCAAAGCCAGGCAACGATCCAAAACAGCAGCGCTCGCTCCATCCTGCGACCTCAGCGCTGAGACGAAAACATTTGTATCCTGCACAATCTCCACTCGTCAAAAATGACATCACTGATGATATCATGCAATGCTCTTTTTAGCTTTTTTAAACCAAGCTCAAACGCTGCGGCGCAAGCCTCTCACGGAGACACCAAGACACGGAGAAAAGTTCTCGACCGGAACGCCAACGCCATCGTCGGCATCAGCACCTCATAGCAATGACACTGCGACAAAACCGCCAAACCCAACGCGTCAAAACGCGGGGCCAATGCTTGCGCTTGCTGGATTCAAACGCGTGATTAGCGTGATTAAAAATCAAGAATTTATGCCCCTCTGAACCCTCTCCTTTAACTCACAAGTGCAGAATTTAGGATAAATCTTCCAACTCTATAATCCGTCCCGCTGCAATTATTTTTTCAAACCATTCTATGAGAGCGCCACATACTTGTTCTAATTCTTCATTAATGTTCTTCCTAAAAAGAATATACCTTCCGTCTATATTAGCGGCATCTGTAAAAACAATCTTTTTAACTAAAGAATTTAAAAACTTAGCACCAACTGCCTCTGTTGATTTATTAAATAATTGAAGCTCCCATCCAGATTCTTTCAAAACCAAATCAAATGCAATATTAAATTTTTTAAAAAATTTTTCAATTACTAAGCATTTATTATTACAATCATCATTAAATATCCATACATGACATTGTGATTGCTCAATTATCGCCTCTTTTTCTAACAATGCTTTTAAATCTTGAACTCGGCGAGCTAATTTTAGCTTAAATTTGTTGTATTCAGAAACAAGCATTTCAATAGATTCATTGTGATTGATAAAAAATTGATCTGATTCTTCGAGTTTCATTGTCATATTTGAGAAATTTTTAGTGGTTTCCATAAAATCTAATAAATAAAAAAGCCATTTTTGATCAGAGCCTGCTCTATAAAATTCTAATTTTGATTCAACAGCAACCCATAGCTCTGAATATGTAACACCAATAAAATCATTTTGAGATAAAATTGATGATGGAATTTTTTTATTATTAGGGCTCAGCACAAGCTTAATGACTCTTTTCCCGCTACCAATTAAATCAAGGGTATTTCTGTAGTCATTCAGATCATTTGTTAAGCCACTAAAAATTTTATTTTCTATACCAATCACAAAATTACGACCTTGCACGACAAGATCGATTCGATTCCCCGAATCCGTTGGATACTCCCGTATAACATTTATATTTTGGGTTAAAAGGCTATTTTCTCCTATTGAAGCAGTAATGAGGGATGATAGAAGAAGATCGTTTAAATTATGTTCTCCCAATGGATTTAAAAAAAATGCCAATATGTTACTGGCTACATTTTCATAGTGTGGATAGCCCGCCACCTTCATTATGGTAAGATTTTGTTTTTTAATTGGTATATATTCAAAATCCTTCAAAAGTGATTCAAATAAATTTAAATTTTCCATTTTTTACTCGAGGTTTAAAAATTAGACTTCAACCATACCTGTATATTCTTGGAATCTTCCGGCATTATCAATTAGGATATATGCGCGCTTACTGCGTCGCCCAATTGGGAATAAAGTGATACCATCGCGCTGAATGTTTTGAATCCGGTAAACTTGTCCTGTGCTTTGATCTTTGATGTTTGAATTTTCAGTTTCCTGCAAATGATGGTCTTCCAGAAATGTTTTGTTTAACTCCTCTGTCCTCCAAATATTCCTTCGTTTTCGTCGCTGTGCGAGTCCCGAGATGAGTCCTATGCCCAAAATGCAGGATGGAAAAATTAAAATGTTTGGGGAAAATTGGATTCTGTTCTGATCGTTGGACTGGATGCTATTAGGCAAAGCGTGACGCACGATTTGTTGATCTGCAAATTGACCGGAAACTGGAGTCGCTCGTCTGACCTCTATGGCGGAATCAGGATCATTAAATGAATTCTGCTGAAAGGTGCTGGAAACCGGAATTGCTCGCCTCACCTCGATGTTTTGGCCGGCATGCATAGCTTGCTGATCAGGTGGTTTAATGAAATTTTTGCTGTGTGCAAGTGATTCAAAAATAATCGCTGAAATGAGGCAGAGAATCCCTAAAGAGGGAACCAATATGACAAGCCCTAATAATCGATGAAAAAATCCACTCCAGAAACCTTTGTAATTTCTCGCTATCAAAACCCCGCTTGAATAGACCCCGAAAATTGAAATGCCAAGAATGAAAATGGCTAAAACTTTCCCTCGGAAATTTTTGTCATTTTTTGTATTGGAATAAACGTCTCTTCCCAAGGCAAACCCCATGCCTGCAATGGCCGAACCGCCAAATATTTTACCCACCGTTTTGCTCAGGTCAGTATTTGCCATGAAAAAGAGAGTCTATTTAAATGACCATTTTTTGTTGAAAGTTAGTATAAAAATCATGCGGAGCCTTCATTTTTTCTAAGATTTGCCAGTCGTTTAGGACTTGTGCGCGGATCGAGTTGGAGGCCCGTGCATAAAAACTCGTGCTTTTTCTGACCTTTGAGACCCTTTTCTTTTGCCAAAAGCTCGAGTTTTTCAAGCTGAATCGTCATTTTCTGCCTCTGGATTTGATTTTCGGTCAAGGTCTCGCCTTGCTTTTTTCGGGATCGGCAACGATGGAGCTTTGTGACGGCATTCCATCGCACATCGCGCTTGGCATCAAACGACCAGTAAGCGGGTATGAAAATCATGGTTCCATGCGGAGTCAGATTAACAGAGAGCTTCAAGACCAGTGGAATATCTCCCTTCATTCCATACAGGTTCCAACGGGCACAAAAGCAGTCGAAGACAGCTTGAAAGCGGTTGCGCGGCGAGTTCCAGTCCACCGAAAAGCCAGGGCGAAAATTTCTCTCGGCGCTGAATGATCGCCGGATGATCCCCCCTGTGTCAGCAAAATCCATGGTTGGCCAACAGTCCTTTATCGAGCGCCATTCGTCCTGAAATGCCGGATTGTGGATCAATTCCTGTTCCACGGAACGAAACTTGCCTTCTGTCGTCGTGTGCGTGGAATAATCGCCTTGGGCCACTTGATGTTCATGTCGGATAATTTCTTGCAGAACATCATTGGATGGAACTTTTGGAAGCGATCGAATCAGAAAAAGCATCTCTGAATCCAATGGCTTGCTATGCTCCAATGCGTCAAGAGCAACGCCAAAAACATCTTGCACATGAATCGGCCAAATGCTGATCGGAGCAAGCATCCAAGCACGCAAAGCGTTCAACTCCTGAAGGGCCTTCGCTCCGCAGCGCCTGAGCAATCGATGGTATCGCCTCATATCAGGCTCGGACCATTTGCGACGGTGGTGGGCCAATTGATCGAGTGCAGCGAGATCGGCTTTCAAACTGGGTGTGGGCACTCGAGCAGGTTCTCGAGCAAGCAGAAAAAAGCAATATTCATCTGGGAGATTTGATTGGGGACAATCTGAGTCCATGCCATCATCTGTAAGTATGCTATCAAGCCGAAATGGACATCTGTGATTTAACAAAAGGCGCCGCTTTTTTTCCCGAACGAAACACACCCCCAGTGCCAATTGCAGCAGCCTTTGGAACCGGACCGCTGCATCAGTGCAAAAAATCGGGGAAATGGAATCTTGAATTGGCGGTCCGTGAGTGCGCAGGAGAGTTGATGCGATCTTTCAAAATTGTTTTTCAAAAACATTCGTCAAAGAGATGGGAGGATTTGATTTTCCGTTTTGGGGACCGCGAATTTCTATGCGCCGAGGAATCCCGTATCGTGGGTTATGCGGAAACGGCCGCACAGGCGGAAAAAATCACCGAAGATTTCAGCGCCAAGTTTGGAATACCCGAGCAAGAAAGCAAGGGGAGGTTTCGGTTAATACGCCGTGACAAATATGACACGTTTGCTTGTGAAGATGTGGCATTGCCCGATCAGATTGAATTGGAAAGCGACGCGTTTCGGTTGTTCTACCCTGGGGATGCCGAGGCATGGCATTTGCGATTTATCGAAAGCCTAAAGCAGAAGAGATGCGGCTTGAGCATACTGGAGGGAGTGCCGGGAACAGGTAAGACAACTTACTTGCGATACTTGATCCGAGAGTTGGAGGCGTCCCATCACTTTTATTTTTTACCGCCATCGGGTTTGTCGATGTTGAGCAATCCAGATTTTATCGGCTTTTGGTCAAAAGAAATGCAGATATCCAATAAAAAGCGTTTTGTTATGATCTTGGAAGATGCCGAGGCGGCCTTAATGAGTCGGGCAGGCGATAATAGAGACTTGGTGAGTGCCTTACTAAATCTGACGGATGGAATGCTGGGGGATTTTTTGTCCATTCAAATCATTTGCACCATAAATTGCCGATCATCGGAGATCGATCCAGCACTCTTGCGCCCTGGGCGTTTGATAGCCCACCGGGTTTTTAGAAAATTTTCGCCAGCCGAAATGCGTGCATTGGCAAATCATCTGGGAAAAAAGGCCCTAAATCAGGATGAATGCACACTTGCGGAAATTTTTTCTGTGGGAACTAATGATTCGCCATCATCTTCACGCATTGGATTTTGCGTCCAGACACAACTCTCTTGACGCAGATTTTGCGCATTTCCTATTCATTGTGGTGAATTTTGATATCTAATAGTCTGCAATTCGATTTCAGTATAAAAATTGAGCGCCATCTTGCATTGAGTTTTCGAATCAGAAAGCATTTTTTTGACAAGATTACAGGCTTTTTAGGGTGATGTATCCGCCTCCGCGCTGCGCGGCTACAGCGTGACAAGGGAAGGCAAATTTTGGATGATGGATTGTGGATTGTGGGGGTGCTAATTTTGAAGGATCATAAGTATGCGCTTTAACTCTTCGGCGACTTGTCCGGTGACTTGCGAGTTGACTGGTGCCGTGGCTCGGGGATGTATCCAAGCAGCTTCTTATGCCATCCAATGCCGCTTCGCGGCTGAAAAATGGGTCATGCGAGGACGATGACTCTCCCGTTGGACGGCGCGCTGTCGCGCGGTTTTTGTGAAGTGGGTGTGTGGCTCGTTTTATTCAACCTGAAAACGGATTTTTAAACAGGATGACAGGATGGAAGGGATTTACAGGAGTGCCTTATGGGATGTTGGACACTACACAAGGCATTGGATGCTGATGAAGGTGTGACAACTTATTCTCCGTGCTCTCTGTGTCCTCGGTGGTTAATTCTGCTGAACTCGGTTTCGATGCACAAAAAAACCGCCCACGGTCTTGCGACGCGCGGGCGGTGGGATTTTTGGGAAACCTTACTTGGTATCTTCGAGGGCGGCCTGGGCGGCTGCAAGGCGTGCCACGGGGACGCGGAACGGTGAGCAGCTCACATAGTTGAGGCCGATCTGGTGGCAGAACTTGACGGAGTCGGGGTCTCCACCGTGTTCGCCGCAGATGCCGAGTTTGATGTC
>Ga0214921_10012275_pt1 | contig 10266 bp, 8 predicted proteins | sample LL1505_MetaG_FD_177992 | JGI IMG/M metagenome (GOLD analysis project Ga0214921, IMG submission 177992) | Freshwater microbial communities from Lake Lanier, Atlanta, Georgia, United States - LL-1505 | ecosystem: Environmental > Aquatic > Freshwater > Lake | place: USA: Georgia | collected 2015-05-28
ACCAGTTCCGAAATATAAAACTGAATTATCCCATTCTCCCGAACTTGACCTTATTGTTATAGAAGGATTTGCTCCAACTACATCTAATTTAGTTCTTGGAGCATCTGTATTAATTCCAATATTATTTCCACTATTAATAGTTAAACCAGAAGCACCAGTTCCTGATTGAAGATGAAGTTTATTTATACTTCTTAAAACCATATCACCAGCGCTCGCAGATGTTGAAAAACTCCCAGCACCAGTCGCAATTCCTAAGTTATGACCGTTTGTTGAACCCATTTGAATTTGAGGATAATTATTATCACTTCCTACAACTAAATTTCCATTCAAACAATATCCTCCATATCCATTCTCAGTTTCTAAAAATAAATAATTAGTTGTTCCATTAATAACATTGTTCCATCCAATATAACCACATCTTACATTCGTGCTATTATTGAAAGCAACATAACCACATAAGGCACCAGAACCACCATATGATAATTGAAGAGTTCCTACATTTGTTCCACCTGATATTAATGTTTGACCTTCTACTTGTAATTTTATAGTAGTATTTAATGTTGTTGATATTCCAATCGCAACATTACCATTATAAAAAATTTTCATTCTTTCAAAATTCGTAGTTATAAAACTATGTCCTCCTGTGGTTGCTGTCGCTCTATATTCAATATTCCCAGCATTCGTGGTGTTATTATTTCCATAAATAGTTATTTTCGTATTATTAGTTCCATCAGTATCATTTGCTCCAATTATAGTATAATCAGTATTATCATTAGCAATTCGTAATCTCGCACCAGAACCTACTTGAAAAATATTATTTGGAGAAACAACACCTATTCCTACATTTCCTCCTGATGCTTGAAGAGTTAATTTTTGACTAAATCCCACGTTTTGTTGAATTGTTTGAATTCCCGCTGATGAAGTAGATGAAGGTGGTGTTATCATTAATTGATATTGATTACCTCCATAATTAGCACTTTCAGCAATATATATAGCATTTGTTCCAACAAATCCTCTAACGTCTAATTTCCAAGTAGAAGATGGAAGAATTGAACCTGTCCCAATTCCAACTTTTGAAGAATTAATAAAAACATTTGAAGTTGGATTATTATTTCCTAAGAATAAATTTCCTCCTTGGGTTTGAATATTTAAATCAGGTTGAAATGCGAGAGAAACTCCTGCGGTTTGAAAAGTAGTAAAACCAGAAGTGCTTGTAGTTATATATGATAACCAATTTTTATTATTATCAATTGTTGTAAAACTGCTCGCAATTGCGTCTCCTCTAACATCTAATTTAAATGAAGCATTATTAAAATTAGCAATAGTTCCTATACCAACCGCACCGTTTCCCTGTATTGTCATTGAATTAATCCCATTATTATAAAATTTAAGATTATTACAAGAAGATATCCATAAAGAACCTGTTTCAGTTCCTATACTATTTGGATAGAAATTTGTTCCTCCATTTGTGAATATTAATTTATCACCAATTCCAGTCGTAGAAACAGTTGGAACTCCTACATTTAAATTATTAGTAAATAAGAATTTAGAATTAGTATTTAAATCTCCTGTTAAACTTCCACCATTGGATGTTAAATATAAATTTATTTTATTATTTAAAATATTAGAGGATTGAGTGGTATAATTTGAATTAAAATTAGAGATATTATTAATTTCAGTTTTATTATAATAATTTGTGAGGTCTATTGAAACCGCATTGACACTTCGTGAGAGAGGAGCATTAAAAGTTAAAATTGCTTCTTTCGCATTTAAAAGTGTATCAGTATTTGTTTTTGTATAATAATTAACTAAACCTGATGTGCTGTTAGTGATATAATTACAGGAATTGAGAGTAGTATAAGATGGATAATATATTAAAGTATTATTCGTATTTGTTATGTAATTTGAAGCACTTAATGCTGTGAAAGGAACATAAGAATTTAGATTAATTCCTATCGTATTCGTCGTTCTTGTTAATGGTGCTGAAAAAGTTAATATTTGTTCTTTCGCATTTAAAAGACTATCAGTTTGAGTTTTATTATAATAAGTTGAAAGGTCAATTGAAATCGCATTAACACTTCTTGAAAGAGGAGTATTAAAAGTTAATATTTGTTCTTTCGCATTTAAAAGACTATCAGTTTGAGTTTTATTATAATATATTGTTGGATCTATCGGATAATAAGTGAGAATATCTTGTTTAGTATTTATCTTAGTATTTAAGATATTTGAAGAAACATAAGTATAATTACTATTAATATTTGATGAACTAATTGTGAAATTAGCACATAAATTAGATATATTATTCACTTCGGTTTGAGTATATATTACTGGTTTATTTATAATCGTAGAATTCCAATCACTTTGAAAATTAGTTGGTTTATTTATAATTGTTGAATTCCAATCACTTTGAAAATTAGTTGGTTTATTAATAATTGTTGAATTCCAATCACTTTGAAAATTAGTAGGTTTATTAAGAGTTATTTTATTATAATCTAATGCTGAGATACTTGAACCAACTCCTAATAAATTCGTAGATGCGGTTAATAAATCTTGTTTTAAATTAACATCAGCTTTTGTAGCAACACCATTATAAGAACCTGTTATTAAAGATAATGATGTTATTGATTGTGTTGATGTGTCATTTTTAAATTCCATTTTCTATATATTATTATTTAAAAAAAAATTGATTAAAATATAATTATAAGACTTTATGCCGAGAACAAATATAGATTATAGTAAAACTATTATATATAAAATATGTTGTAAAGATTTAAATATTGCTGATATATATGTAGGTCATACAACAGATTTTAAAAAGAGAAAATATTGTCATAAATCAAATTATTATAATATTAATAAGAAATACGATTATAATTTGAAAGTTTATCAGTTTATTCGTGCTAATGGTGATTGGGAAAATTGGGATATGATAGAAATAGAGAAATATAATGCTATTGATAGTTATGATGCTAAAAAGAGAGAGAGATATTGGATTGAAGAATTAAAAGCAAGTTTAAATGCTCGTATTCCTTCAAGAACTCAAAATGAATATTATAAAGATAATATAGAAGATATAAAAAAATATAAAAGTAATTATCGTGAAAATAAAAAAGAATTTATAGCAAAACAAAAGAAAATATTTTATGAAACAAATAAAGATAAAATAAATCAAATAAATAAAGAATATCATGAAAAAAATAAAAATATTATAAATAAAAAAACAAAAGAATATTATGATAAAAATAAAGATATTATAAATGAAAAAATAACTTGTGAATGTGGTTGTAAAATATTAAAACGATGTTTAAGAAAACATAAACAAACAAAAAAGCATATTAATTTAGTGTCTCAATTAATCAAGTCTTCTATAATGATATTAAATAAAGCACCAGAATATCTACAAATAACAGATAAATAATTGAAATCACCTGTTCTTAAAAGTGATAAGACATTTGGAAGAATTGAATTTAAATTATAATTTTGAGGACTTCCCAGAGCACAAATATTAATACCAGCATAACCTCCTCCACCTCCATTTTGACTTTCATTACTCATATAAATCTCATATGATAATACATCTGGAACACTTGAAAAATATTCAAAATATGCTGATGCTAAAAATATATGAATTTTAAAAATTCTATATGGAGTATTTGGATTAGCAACTGTTTTAGTTCTCGTATAATTTCTTAAATCAATATCATATTTATAATAAGTTAAAGCATCAGGCATTACTATTGATGTAGAACAAGTTGCTTGAAATCCATATTTCTTAGAAACATTAGGACTATTAACACTAGTATAAGTGAAATTTGAATTTATATTTGATGAATTATATATATTATTTGAAAGAATATTAGAAGAATTATATGTATAATTTGAATTAATATTATAAAAATTATATGATGTATTTGAATTTATATTTGACGAATTATAAGTGAAATTTGAATTGATATTTGATGAATTATATATATTATTTGAAAGAATATTAGAAGAAGTATAAGTAAGATTTGAATTTATATTAGAAGAATTTATTGTGAAATTATATAAAGAGTTTGATGTAGTATTTAAAACATTTGATGCTACAAATATATTTGAGATATTTATTTGATTTAATTTTATATTTGAATTACATAATAATTCTCCATAAATTTCTGTATCTTTATTTGAAGTTAATGATAATGATTTATTTCCTCTATTATAAAAATTTATATTATCATCTCCTGATATCCATAAAGCTTTATTTTCAATTCCAATAGAATATGGATATAATAATGAAGAACCTGTTTTTATTATTATCTTATCTCCTAATCCTCCAAAATTATTCTTTGAAGGTATTGCTTCATTTGTGTTATTAGTTGTTGAAATAGTAGCAAATATTCCTGTATTACCATTAATATTATTCAATTGAGTTATATTTCCATTATTAAGATTTAATGATGATATTTTCAAATCATTTATATATTGTTGTGATAATATATTACAATTTATAAATCCCTGTGCTCTTGATATAGAATATAAATTACTTGTTAATAATAGATTAGCATTACTCATATTTGAATTAACATTTGAAAATTGATTTAAAAATCCTTGATTTGATAAATTACAACCAACCTGAGCTTGATAAGATAAATATCCTAAAACTGAAAATAAAGTTCCACCAGCAATTCCTAAGGCGACGGTTCCATAATCTCCACCAGCAATTGTAGTCGCCGCTGCTCCGGTTAATCCTCCTAAACCAACTAAACCAGCACCAGAAGCAATTGCGGCGGCGGTTGCTTGTGCTTCATTTGTTATTGTTCCAGTTCCCGTAGCAACTTGAAGATTAACTACATCAAATCTTAAACCAATCTCTTCTTGTATCATTCCAGATAATTTATCGTGAATATTCCACCATCCTGCTGAATACCCAGTAGGAATTTCTTGAAGAGGATGATAAATCTCTATTTCTCCTTTTTGATTTAATTTTGTTTTATATTCGTTATCTGCGTTATGAAAACGAAGTTCCTTTTGTGCTCCATAAGCAGGATAGAAAGGATTTTTTGATGTTAATTTTACAATTGTATTTAAATCATTATCTCTATAAATAAGATTACTTCTTTCGTCTAATTGTGGTTGAATGAAATTTGATAAAGCATTTGATGAATATATTGTGAAATTTGAATTAATATTTGAATTAAATAAAATTTCATTATATAATTGATTTGATGTTAATAATTGAGTTTCTTCTAAACTAACTCCAATTATATCTTGAAAACAACAACAACTCATTCTTATTATAATTTTTTATTTTAATTTTAATTATCTTTATAGATATATCTATTCTGCTCCTCTAAATTATGGTTCATAAATTTTGATAAATATTCACGTCTAGTTCTATTCATTCCTTTCTCATCTTCATAAGTTAAAAACATTCTTCTTAATTCGTGAATTCCTAATTCAAATCCAAAAATTTTATAAAAAGCTTTTTTCATAATTATTGAAATTTTATTATCTGGTATATATCTTCCCAATAAATATTCATAATCTTTATTTAAAAATTCATTTATAATTTCCATATTTAATTTATTTATATTTTTAAAATTATTTTTTTCTATTTCTTGTTTTGTTCTCTTATCATTCTTACATCTATTTATATAAATTGTATCTTCATACAAATAATTATAATTCTTATCATCTTCATTTGTAGGTTGTCTATTTAATATCTTACAAAATTGATATTCTTGAAGGCGTTTTGGAGGATTGAATAATAAAAGCATTGATAATATTAATTCTTCATATTCTAAATCTTTCGCATCTCTTAATTTCATTAATATTTCTTCTTTATTATCAAAATCTATTAATATCTCTTTTTTAATTTCTGCTCGTTTCTCTTGATAATTTCTATTATAAAATATTACATATGGAAGATACTTACACATCAATAAATTCATCTTTGTTCTTGAAAATATATGACAAATGTATTTTATAGTTCCATTAGTATTTGTTTTTAAAATATTATCAAAATCATCTATTAAAAATTTAAATGTTTCTTCTATTTCTTTTTCTTCATTTTCATCAATTTCTTCATTTGATAATAATTTAAATATTGGATTATTTTTATTTAATTCTTTCTTTTGATATTTCTTGTATAAATTTGATATAAATGTTTTATAAATCTTTTGAGTTTTCTCATTTATTATTCTCGTATTTATTTTTCCAGTTCTTTCCTTATATTCATCAAACATTGTTAATATTAATATTAATAAACAAATAAAAAAATGATTTTTGTTTTTAAAAAAGATTTTAAAGAATGTTTGATTTGGAGTTTCATAAAAGAATTCGTAATTGTTTAGATGATTTTGAAGAAATTAGTAATTTTCATAAAGAAGCAATTAATAAAAATGAAACATTAAAAGAATTTCGTGAAAAAGAATTATACACACATACTATTGTTAGTATTTATGAAACATTAATAGATTATGATGAATTATATGGATATGTATTTCATTATTATAAAAGATATTTTAATATTAAATATAGATTTGATAAATAATTTTATGAACGAACTTTTTTATATGTTGGTATATGTATTTTAAAATAATTTACAAATTCATCCATATAATTAAGAAACAATGTTTGTAAATACATATTTTTTACTATTTTTTGAGTTTCAACTTCATATTCTAAATCTTTTATTTTTTTATATGGTGTTCTTACACCAACTCTTAAAGCTTTATCTATTAAATCTTGATTATCTTTAATTTTATTTAATTCTTTTCTTATCAATTCGTGAAAAGTTAAATCAAACATATTTATATATATTTATTTTTATTTAAATACAAAATCATTTTTTTAAAATGATTTATAAACATAATAGAATTTATTATAGTTATTATTAATTCGTTTTATAAAATCTATATGACATAAAATTTCATTTTCACTTATAGTATGGAGATCTTTAAAATTTTTTTTAGTTATTTCAAAGAAATCACATTTATTTATATAATAATTTTTTGTATTTTCTTCACATTCAACGACTATAAATGATGGTTTAATATCAATTATTTTATTTATTAATTGTTTTCCATAACCTTTATTTTGAAAATCTTTATCAATTAACATAAAATCTACTTTAATATATACCTTATAAATAAATTGATATATAATAAATCCTACTACTTTTTTATTATCAATATAAAATAATCCTTTGAAATCTGTATCTTTAAATTTATCCTTAGTTTCATAAAATTCTTTAATAGAACAAAGTAATTCTAATTGATAATAATTATTTCTTTTTGCTAACTTCATAATATAATTTATATGATTAGTATTAGCAAAGTCTATATTCATAAGCATATTTATATATTTAATTTCTTCTCAAATACAAAATCATTTTTTTTAAGAAGAAATTTATTTAAAGATTTTTATATATTTATATATGTTAAAGTAAATGTCTAATAATAAAGATGATGTTAAACGAGATTGGAATGATAAAGAAGTTAAAAAAGCATATATGAGAGAATATATGAGAGATTATATGAAAAAATATCGTAAAGATAATACGGAACTTTATGAAAAAGAAAAGAAATATACTGCTAATTATTTAAAAAATAAATATAATACTGACCCTGAATACAGAGAAAAGAAAAATAGAAATAATTTAGAGAATTATCATAAAAAACAAAATGCTCTTAAACAAATTATTTTTGTATAATTCTATTTTTTTTCTTTTAACGCAAAAAAAATGATTTAAAATTATTATCTTATGTTATGTTAAGTTATGTTTAAAAGAGTGCTTATAAGTGATCCACATAATATAGAAAGGACTTTTATTAAGAATAAAGAAGATTATCAAATTTATAAGGAATTGAGAAAAGGATTATTTAAAGAACTTGTTGGATTAACTGAATTTAAAGTAAAACCTTATTTTGACCTTGATCCAAAAGGAGAATTTGATTATAAGAAGTTTGATGAATTTGAGGAGGATTTAAAGAAAATTATTGATGTTCCTATTTATTCTATGGGAAGAAAAGCAAGAGAAGAAAATGGTGTCATTAAACATTCCAGAAGATTTTATATCAAAGCAAGAATTACTTTCTCTAATATTCCAATTGTTTTTAAAGAACTATTTGATAAATATGAAGGTATTCTTGATAAAGGTGTTTATTCTAAACATAGACAAATGCTTCTTCCATTAACTAATATGAAAGCTTTTAAAAAAGTTCCTCAATTAAAATTAATTAAAGGAAGCATATTTGATAATTGTGCTTCATATATTGAAGAAGATTATGAAGATTTGGATTTAAGGGTCAAAACAGAACCAAAGAAAGAATTAACTGATGTTGATAAACTTATTATGAAATATGATAAAATTCTTAATGAAGATGATAATAAATTTAATGATAAGACTTATGATTTTATTAAAGATATTATTAATAAATTAAATATAAAAAGAGCAGATGATTATCCAACTTGGTTGCTTGTATTATTTGCTATTATTGGTGCTTGTAAAAAATCAAAAATACCGAGAAGAAAATGTGAAGAATTAATTCATCAATTTAGTCAATTATCATTAAATAAATATAATGAAAATGAAGTAGATAAATGGATTGATGATAATTATAAAACACAAATGGAATTGGAGAAAAATCAATATGGATATACTTATTTAATTCATACTTGTTTAAAAGAAGATGCTCCAGAATATTATGATGATAATTTTAATAGAACTTATGAAAGAATTAAAGCAGAATTTGAAAAAAATATTATTAAAATTAATGATGATATATTATATATTGAATTAAATAATGATAGAGATATTCATAAACCAGAAGTATTTTATATCAAAAAAAGTTCTCAAATAACTCATAAATATAGTGATGATAATAGATTTATTTATATTAAATATAAAAAAGATAAAAAAGGAGAATTAAAAAAAATAAAAGTAAATATAACAGACCGTATTCATAGTGATTGGTGGGATGATCCAAATAAAAGAAAAGTTGATAGATGTATTTTTCAACCTTTTAAATTAGATGAAAAATTAGAAAAAAAGTATTTCAATATGTTTCAGGGATTAAGAGTTCAACATCTTCCTATTAATAAAGATTATGTGCGAATTCAACGAATTCTTAATCATATTAAAATAGTCATTTGTAATAATGATGAATATGCTTATAAATGGTTTCTTAATTATTTATCTGGAATTTTAAAAGGAATAAAAACTAATGTGATGATTATGATTAGAGGTATGGAAGGATGTGGAAAAAATTTATTATTAAATGCTATTGCTTATGGTTTAATTGGTGATGATTATTCTATTGCTACATCATCTCCTGAAAAACAATTCTTTGGTAATTTCAATTCTCTTCTTCAAAATAGAATTTTCACCATTATTAATGAAGGAACACATGGATTAAGAAATTGTATGGATAATATTAAAGATTTGATTACAGAAGATAGAATTAATATTGAAAAGAAAGGTATTGATGCTATTTCATTACGAAATTATAATAATTTTATTGGAGATACTAATAATTGGAATATTCTTAATATTAGTCCAAATGATAGACGCTTTGTATTCTTTAATTGTAATAATGAATATGTGGGTGATGAAGATTATTTCATCCCATTAGTTAATGATTTAAAAGATGATGTAGTATTAAGTGCTTTATATCATTATTTAATTGATGAAATTAATTGTCCCGAAAACTTTGATTTCCAAAAAACTAGACCTAAAACATCTCTATATAAAAAACTTCAAAGAGTTAATCTTCCTAATCCAATTAAATATTTATTAAGTATCAAAGATGGTCTTGAATATATTAAATACAAAGGAGAAACTTATGCTAAAATCAAAACTACGTATTTATATGATAAATATAAAGATTGGTGTCTCAAATACAAATATGAAGTATTTAATTTAGAAAACTTTGAAACAAAAATAATTGATGATGATAAAAATGGAATTAAAAAATGTAAAGATACAGATAAACATTGTTATATTTATAAAATTAATAAAGAAAGGTTTGAAAGTGCTATGAAAAAATATGATGATTTAGAAGAATTAGAAGAAATTGATGATGATTGTGAATATGGATTTATTGATGATGTATAAATTAACGAAAAAATCTACGAAATTTTCATATAAAATTTACGAAGGGTCAAGTCGGTAATCGGCAAGTTTTTTTTTTTTTTAAAAAATTTTTAAATCTACGAAATCTACGAAATGCTTTTAAATCTACGAAATTGCTTTTAAAATATACGAAATCTTATTCGTAGATT
>Ga0214921_10012276_pt1 | contig 10264 bp, 7 predicted proteins | sample LL1505_MetaG_FD_177992 | JGI IMG/M metagenome (GOLD analysis project Ga0214921, IMG submission 177992) | Freshwater microbial communities from Lake Lanier, Atlanta, Georgia, United States - LL-1505 | ecosystem: Environmental > Aquatic > Freshwater > Lake | place: USA: Georgia | collected 2015-05-28
TTTCTGGTGTAAACAAAACCGGACGAACCAATTCCTTGAGTGTTTTATCTGAATGCTGTGAGTAGTGATCAAACAAGTCTTTGTGATAAATAATCCCCACAATGTTGTCTTCTTTACCATCATAAATAGGCACACGTGAGTAGCGGTGTTGGCGCAAGAAATCAATTGCTGCAGGAATACCAGCATTCACATCAAAAAGTACCATGTCGCTCTTGGGAACCATGACTTTTTCAACACAAATATCGCCAAGCCCAAAAACGTTTTGCAGCATCTCAGACTTTTCTGAATCGAGCGCTCCAGAAGCATCGCTTTGTTGAATTAAATACTCAAGCTCATCTTCGCTCACAACATCATTTACAGTCGAAAGATCGTAACCAAAAAAGCCAAACACATAATTCACAAAAACTAAAAGCACGGTCACGATAGGATACAGGCTTTGAATAATCACGGAAGCCAACCATAACAGCTGATGCACACCCTTCTCGTAATGCAAGCGCGCATACATTTTTGGTAATAAGTTAGTCAAAACAATGTTACACACTGTAGAAACCGGAATAGACAACAAAGCTCCAAGCGAACCAAAAACCATTTGCATGGCTTCAGAAACGCACATGACAGCAACGATATCAATAAAGCTATTGAGTAAGAGAATGCCAATAATCAACTTCTGAGGCTGAGTGTCCCACACTTCAAACAAGCGATCATATCCCTTAGCCTTTTCCCTGAGGGCTTTAAGTTGATAAGGTCGTAGCAGAGTGACCGCTGTTTCTAAAAAAGAAACGAGCGAACTTAAGCAATAACAAACAATTCCACCAACCGCGAATATGTATATCGACGACATATAGCCGCTGTCTCCCAAAAAAATCTTATAGTGTACGTTAGTGTAGTAACAACGATTGCTAAAGTATACTTAGCCCTCAATCATTTTTTTAACAGTTCTTCTGTCAATCTTGCCAAGATGATTCAAAGGCAATTGATCATAGATAACAATTTTGTGCGGAATTTTATACGACGCCAAATGCTCTTTACACAGAGAAACCAGGGCTTTTTCTTCAACAGTTGCCCCTGGTTTTACTACCACAGCAGCAACAGGTGTTTGGCCAAAAAGCTCATGCTCCAACCCAATAACTACAGCCATGTACACATGAGGGTGCAACAATAAAACACGTTCAACTTCTTGCGGGTACACGTTAAACGCCTTAAAGACTATGACGTCTTTACAGCGCCCAATCATGTTGAGAGAACGATCCGCCAGTTCCTCCACCAAGTCTCCTGTTGGCAACCAGCCATCAATCAAAGTAGTTCTGAGTGGCATATCTGGATCTTCAAGATATCCCTGAAAAACCGAATCACTCCGTATCATGAGTTCTCCAACCGCTGGTGAAGAATCGCTCACAGAAGGCGTAATTTTATATTCAATTCCAACCAATAATGGCGAAATTAACGACGAGGTACTCGCCCGCGGATACACGTTAATGCCAACCACAGGACTTGCTTCAGAAAGCCCATAACCCGAGCAAATACGCCGCCCAAAGAGCAACTCAAATCCTGCAGCAAGCTTTGAGGAGAGAAAGTCCCCGCCTGATACAAATGCTTTTACAGAATCAACCTGCAATGAATACATTGTGCACAACAGACCAACCAGAGCAGGCACCATGAAAAACGCCGTCGGCTCAAAAGAAGAAAACGCTGCCAATAATTCTTTGCGCTTAATGCCAGGCATCACAAACACAGTTGCTCCAGCAATCAACGGCAACCACAAACACGTCATGTGGCCAAATGCATGCGTTAGCGGCAGCACCGCCAAAAAACGTTCCCCATCATCATCAAGGCCTAGACGACACATGCGTACCAACGATTGCGCTGCATTGGTGAGAATATTCTTAACCGAAAGCGCAACACCACGAGGATCTCCCGTGGAACCAGAGGTGTACAACACCACAGCAACATCCTCAAGCATTCGACCTTGAACCCCAAGATCAAGCTCCTCATTTGTCGGGATAACGTCAGAATCCACATCAATAACCGGAATCGCTCTCAACATTTCATTACATGCCACAACAAGCTCCATTTTTGCTGGTTCTGCAATAATCACAGATGGACGTCCCTTTTCAAAAATTCGCGCGACTTCTCGCTCATGCAATGAAACAGGAACCAACATGATAATCGCGCCGACAGCATGAAGCGCATGATACCAGGCAAAAAACACAGGTGTATTTGCTGCATACAACGCTACGCGCGCACGAGCAGAAACACCATGCGCAGCGAGTTGCTGCGCGCACGCAAGAACGCGCTGAAATAATTCCGCATATGAAAAAGAAATTACACCATCTGTTACCGCGCACCGCGTTGGCGATGCGAGTACTTTCTGGTGTAATAATTCATACAAAGGATTTGGTGAAGAGAAAACAAACTGCAAATCAGCAATAACATCATTAAAATGTTCTTGCTCAAGTTGGGCGCTGTACATGTCCACCAGGATACTCCGTGATTAGTTAAGCTCTTGGTCGTCTTCGTCGTCGTTTTGATCTAAATAAGGACGATTAATTTTTTGGAATGCTTCTTTAACAGCTTCTAAGTCTTCATCACTCAAATCGCCATCTGGAAGCAAAGCTTCATCTTCCTCATCGTCTTCTGACATATCAGTAAACTCAGAAAGAACCGCTTCGATTTCTTTAAAGCCACCTTCCTGTAACATGTGCGTGAGGTCTTGAATAATATTTTGCAAAAACTGGCGATCTTCAGCAGCTTGCGCTTGTAAGTCTTTTTCGAATACTTCAAAGTCAGTTTCTACTTCGCCAAAGTCTTCAACGAGCATGGCAATCAATTCTTTGCGCTTTTCTTCATCTTGGACTCCATTAACCGCATCAATGGCATCTTTTTGCTCAATCAAGAACTCAAGGTCATCAGAAAACTGCGCGGTTAATTTTGTGATACTGGTCGCAAACATTTTTTTAATATCAACAACAACTTCTCGCTCCGCTTCTCCCAAAGCGCTTTCATCAAAAGCTTCCAAGGTTTGCTGAAACTCTGAAAGTTCTCGCAAACTCTCACGCTGACCATCTTGGTGAGTTTTAATTAACAACGACAATTGACGTTCAAAAAGATTTAACATTTCTACTGAATTCATACTTCCCCTTACACACACCATACTACGCGGTCTTTTTCCGCAAGATCTTTTTTCACTGTCGCAAAAAAGCCCGCGCGCTCAGCCAACTCTTTTACCAATTTTCCCTGTGCATATCCAATCTCAAACACAAGTTGCGGCACATCACTACCCGCAAAACCGCCAGAAAGAACTCTCTTCGCTTGGCTAATAATTGAACGATAAAAATGCAACCCATCATCTCCACCAACCAGCGCTTGCTGTGATTCCCAAATAAGCGATGGACACGCAGCGCAAGCTGCGGGCCATTCACCCTGCGAAAGATATGGTGGATTGCTTACGACAATATCAAATTGTTTATTTGTTTTTTCTAAAAAATCTTCGATTTTACACTGCACAAATGAAATGTTGTTAAGGCCAAACCGCAGCCGATTTCTCTCTGCCAGCGCTACAGCTTCAGAGCTGATATCCACACCGAGCACCGTCGCATTTGGAAAAGCTGCCGCCAACACCAAGCCAATACAGCCAGATCCTGTGCACGCATCCAAAATAGAAAATCGGGCATTTGACGGAATTTTTGCTTTAAGTTCCTGCACCAACGTAGTCACCCATTCCTCTGTTTCTTGGCGAGGAATAAGCACGGGTTCTACGACTTCAAAGGCAAAGCCACAAAACGCAACCGCCCCCAACACATATTCAATAGGTTTCTTTTTCTGAACACGCTCAATCAGTGCATATTCGACAAATCGACGCGCAGTATCGTCCAGAACGCAACGGGAATCTGCGACAAGACGCGTCCGAGATCTTCCGGTAGCGGCTTCTAACAACCACCACGCTTCTTGATCTGCGGCCATGCCGCCAGTACAAACTGGCTCCAACTGCCTACTGATACTCGTTACAACTGCTAACGCAGAACCTTGAACTACAAATGGAGACAGCCGCATCGGCTGCCCAGGGTCATCTACCTCAGGCATTGAAAATTCCTTTTACATAAGAATCTGGAGAAAACTCACTAATATCATCAATCGATTCGCCGTGCGAAACGTATACCACAGGAATAGCTAGGGCGTCACAAATTGCAAACACAATCCCACCACGAGCAGATCCATCTAACTTGGTTAACACAACCCCATCAAGCCGCGTCGCTTCATTAAACAACATTGCTTGCTCAAGGGAGTTTTGCCCCAACGTGCCATCAATCACAAGCCATGTGGTAACCGGCACATCATCCACCGCTTTGGTGATTACTTTTGAAATTTTTTCTAGCTCACGCATAAGATGTTCTTTTGCCTGCAAACGGCCCGCTGTATCGATGATGACATGATCAAAACGGTGTTCTTTAAAAAATTTACAGCCATCAAACACCACTGCTGCCGGATCTGTTTTTCCTTGACCATCAAAAAACGATGCTCCTGCACGGACTGCCCACTCTCGCAGTTGGTCAACTGCCGCTGCGCGAAACGTATCCGCCGCAACAATAAGGACTTTTTTGCCCTTACCTACTAATTTTTTAGCAAATTTTCCAATAAACGAAGTTTTACCAACCCCGTTAATTCCCACGATTAACGTAATTTTAGGGGTTGCCGTCAACGGCACATAGCGCTCAAGCGACGCACGCATAAGACGCTCAAGCCCAACGCGTAGCTCATCGCTGGTTTTTTCGCCGGTTTTAGGGCGCAAAGCCTCCACGAATTCTTTTGATTTTTTAGCTCCAACATCAGAACTAATAAGAATTTCTTCCAGCTGAGCTAGGAAAGTTTCATCCACAAACTGCTTAGTTGCGAAAAACGATGCTATTTTAGATGAAAAATAACCAAAAAATGACGCTATTTTAGCTTTAAAAAACCCAAACATATATTTTTTGACTATGCCTCAAAAATAACAATAACACACCATAAAAGGCCCGTTGTTGTGGCGCTTTTAGGAACAATAAAGATTATTTTAACACACAACGCGGCCGCGCACTAGGCCAAGAAACTTCAAAATCAAATTCGCCCTTTTTATCAACAAAAAGGCACAATCACCAACCAATCAAGCATAAAATATGCCTAAAACACGCTCCCTATTGTTGTTTTGCATAAAAACGCTTAAACTTCCCCCGCGATTTACGCTTATAACCAGCAGGCATGTCTGCTTTCATAGGCAATAACCCAAGCAATCATTTCACCATCCTACTCAAGGAGATCCTCCCATGACATTCAAAAAACTTGTTGCAGCCACTCTTCTGATCGCTGGCTCTTTAACCGTCATACAGGCAGGAAGAAGAAGCATCGCTAAAGACACAAGACAAGCAACGTGCGCTCACACAACAACAAAACCTGCTGAAATTGCCTCAACTATTTACCCTGGTCTTATATTAAAAGGGAGAGTGTGCGAAAGTTGTCGGCTCTAGTAGCAGAGAAAGAAAAACCAGACACTTTAATTAAAAAATTTTAAGCACCGGTTGTGAAAAAAGGTCTTGCCGCACAGCAAGGCCTTTTTTCTTTAAAAGCCCCTTGTTATAACGCATGCATGTGTTAGCATTGCTCAAATAAAATAAACTAAAACAACCCATCCTGCTCATGACTATAAAAAAAATCGCCTTAATACTCTGCGCGTGCTCTCTTGTTACTCTCACACCAATGATGCAACGCAGAACCCCCCGATTAGAAAATACAAAGAGACCACGCAAATTAGAATTTGCCGATTTTAAAGATTTAACAAAATCACTCCCAATCACCCACAAAACCATCGGTGGCAAAATACTTATTAAAGATGGAGTAAGTGCATTTGAAGTTCTTGTAGCCTTAAAGACTTACTTCGTGCCACAACCATTACAACACCCACGAATGCTTGATCTGGACGACCGGATAATGAGCTACAAAAAAAATGGCAAAGCTGTGGTTTACTACAAATGCAACGGATGCGGCACGTACATGCACAAAGGAACTTGTGGATACACCCCAGTTTTTTAAAAGATAAACAGGCCAACAGATAAAGAACGAGCGGAAGATTTTCCGCTCGTTCTTTATTTAACCGTAAACACTAGCGCAGCGTAGCCAACGCGTTCGTATTCTGTTAACCGCTCGCCAAGTCGTTCACGAATGGCAAAAGAATCATCCAGAGCAACGCATATTCCTTGCGAGCATTCTTGCAGCGTTTTTACGTTACCAGAGCTTTCTGTAATGGTGCGCGCCGCAAGCTCACAGGCTACTTTTAAAACGTTTTTTCCACACACCGCAGCTTTAGTTTCTGCAAACACATGTTCCAGAGATACCCTTTGAAGCCCGCAGCAAACGCTAATAATCATTTGCTCAACCGCATCCACCTGCAATGTAGCCTCTTTTGTCGTCCCAAATGGGTAATATTCAAAACGCTTTCCGTAGTGCACAAAATCTGTGCTCACCACCACAACCGTTGACGCATCCACATATCGCGACAATATCTCTCCAATGTGCGGCACCATATCATCGCCCACAACTCTTCCAATAATCAACGGCACTATCTTCGCCTGTGGCATGCACGTTTGAATCCATGGGATTTGAACATCAATAGCATGCTCCCGATAAAACGCCGTATCATGCGTAATCATCAATTCTTCTTGTTCAATTTTTTTTACCATTGCCGTATCAACTTGAGCTAGCCCCAACGGTGTTTGATAGTGGCTAAAATCTGGAATACACACTCCATAAAAATCGATGTAGTGAGAGGGAGAGAGAACAATCACTCGCTTAATTTTTTTTGCGGCATCTCCACGCAAATGCTGATATCCAGCTGCTGCAATCTCACCAGAAAAAGCATACCCAGCATGCGGCACACAAATCATCCATGGGTATTTTTGATCGGAATTTCGTGGGTATTTTTCTGCTGCTCGCTCAAACAATGTGGTAATAGTCGTTTGCAGCGCGTGCGGATCACGCGGATACCACACCTCAGAAAATCGGGAATTTAAAACATTTTTGGGGAATAATTTCTTGTGCAAGAAACTACCAAGCATACCCATAAACCCCACCGCCATGAGCACAACAACCACTCTGCGAACCAACACACGATCAATCTTGTAAACCATCTCACAACCACCGCATCTAAAGCCGTTCTGCATAGGCGCATGGTATCGTGAGAGTTGCGCGAGAGACAAGATAAAAATCTTAAAAAAGGCGCCTTCATGAAAAATGAAGGCGCCTTTTTTAAGATTTCAGCAATACAAACTTATCGCTTATGTCCATTACCATTAGATGAATTCATAAGATCCCAGAATTCCTGGTTAGTCTTTGTTTTCTTCATCTTATCGATAAGGAATTCCATAGCTTCTTGAGGGTTCATTGTTGCCAAGAACTTTTGCAAGATCCACATCTTAGCAACTGTTTCTTCACCCATGAGTAAGTCTTCACGACGTGTACCCGAAGCTTGAATATCAAATGCAGGATATAGACGGCGATTTGCAAGTTTTCTGGTGAGGTGAATTTCCATGTTACCAGTACCTTTGAACTCTTCAAAGATAACCTCATCCATCTTGGAACCTGTTTCTACCAGCGCGGTTGCGATGATAGTTAACGAACCACCCTCTTCAACGTTACGGGCAGCTCCAAAAAAGCGTTTAGGACGCTGCAATGCACCAGCATCAATACCACCGGACAAGATTTTACCAGTCGATGGCGCAAGCGTGTTATATGCACGCGCAAGACGAGTAATGGAATCAAGAAAAATAACCACATCCATACCGCACTCAACCAAGCGTTTAGCTTTTTCAAGCACCATTTCTGCAACTTGTACGTGACGCGTTGCAGGCTCATCAAAGGTCGAACTTACAACTTCAGCTTTCACCGAACGCTGTAAATCTGTCACTTCTTCTGGGCGCTCATCGATATTAAGCATAATAACTTTTGCATCAGGATGATTTTTGATAATCGCGTTTGCAAGCTCTTTCATTAAGACTGTTTTACCAGTTCTTGGAGGAGCTACAATCAATCCACGCTGTCCTTTACCAATTGGCGCAAGAATACTTAAGATTCGCGTCGATAAAATTGATGGATCACCTTCAAGATTAAACGGTTCATCAGGAAAGAGCGGAGTTAAATTTTCAAAGACTGTGCGATTAGAATTTGCATGAGGCGACCTGTAGTTAACAGAGTCTACGCGCTGTAATGCAAAATATTTTTCGCCTTCTTTTGGTCGACGCAACGTGCCTTTAATGGCATCACCGGTACGTAAACCAAACCGTTTAATATGCAACGGAGAAACATAGATATCATCTGGTCCCGGCATGTAATTAAATTTATGCGAACGCAAAAAGCCAAAACCATCAGGAAGGCGCTCTAACACACCATCACCAACAATCTCAACCCGCTGATCTTGAGCTTCCAAAACCTTGAAAATTATTTCTTGTTTCTTGAGCCCTGCAGCATTTGGAATATTAGTTTTTTGTGCAAAGTCCAACAACTCCTGCGTGGTCATGTCCTTGAGTTCTTGCATGCTCAGTAAGCGTTTTGGCTCTCCTGAATCATCTTGAGCCGGAAGCATTTCATCTAACGAAGTATATTGGAGCAATCCCATCTCTCGCGTTTCTTCATGATCTCTGTGTTGATTACCAAAGGAATTTCCTTGCTGAGCATTTTGGGAATGGTGTCCATTTCCTTGGCCAGGTCGGTTATTTCTATGATTACGAGAGCGAGGAAAACGCTGTTGTCGATCGCGATTTTGGCTACCGTCACGAATTTGGCCATCGTCACGATTTTGATTATTTTCTCGCCCTTGGCTGCTTTCGCGGCTTTGATTATTTTCGCGATTGCGACGATCGTCGCGATCGCGATTTTGATAGCCTTCGCGACTACGACCATCTTCACGAGATTGATTATTTTCACGATTACGGCCACTCATGCCACCACCATGCGATTGACGCTGGTGATATTTTCGCTGCTCTGCCAAAAGGCGTTCGCTTTCTGATTGACCCGCAAGCGGCTGATGTTGTGCTGGATCTCTGTCCACCTCCAAAGAATCAGCGGGCGCATATGGCGCTTCTTCACGCTCTGCGTCTTTAAAACTTTCTACATCTGGATAGGTTACATCTTGATAGTATGAAGATTCGTATGGAGAACTATCACCCACCGCGTCTTCTGATCGCGTAGGCATATCATTTTCTCCAGCAACCTTACGATTGCGGCGAGGAACACGCTCCCCGGATCGATTTTTGATTCGTGTCATTACGCTAACAACCCATAAGAACAACTCGAGCGCCTGCATTTTTTAGATACAACACAAAAACGCCGAGGATTAAAAAATACACTCTTGTGTGCGACTCTAATTAAGAGGCACACAAGAGCATTTACAAACAACTATTTACAGCTTATTGCCGCCCATGTACAGCATAACAGGGCTTGCGACGTACACCGAAGAGTACGTTCCAATAACAATTGCAACCGCCATCGTCAACGCAAAATGGTATACACTTTCACCACCTAAAACAATAAGCGGGAGTAAGACCAAGAACGTACTAAAACTGGTTAACAATGTTCTTCTAAGAACTTCATTGAGACTGATTTTTACAACATCATACGCAGAATCTCGCTGATGCCGTGGGCTTTGAGCGTTTTCTCGGATACGACTAAAGATAACTATAGTATCGTTCAAAGAATAACCCAATAGGGCAAGGACTGCCGCTAAAATATGCAGAGAAAATGGGATTTTTGCAATCACCAAGAAACCAAACAACAAAACGAGATCATGTACCAAGGCGACAACCGCACCAACACCATACGCAAACGAATGACGAAGCGCAATATACCCAAGCAACACAAAAAGCGTCAAAATGATCGCAAACAATGCATTCAATCTAACTTCTTGTCCCGCTCCTGCACCAACAAGCTCTACACCTTCCAGTGCTACTGGCGCTTTAAGGCTATGAGAAACTTTTGAGACAAGTTCATCGCTCACACCTGGCTTAGTTTCACCAAGCGTGACCAAATACCCGCGGCCAGTTGAACCAATACTTTGAATAATGGCTTCCTGAAAGCCCGCATCTTTAACTGCGTTTCTTACATCAGCAATATCACGAGGCTCTGCCACAGAGAATCTAACCTCTGTACCACCCGTGAAATCAATATGATACCGCAAAGAATTACCAAACAAATACGCTACAGGACCCGCCAACAACAAAACAGCCGAGGCTAGGATTAGCAGAGA
>Ga0214921_10012278_pt1 | contig 10263 bp, 7 predicted proteins | sample LL1505_MetaG_FD_177992 | JGI IMG/M metagenome (GOLD analysis project Ga0214921, IMG submission 177992) | Freshwater microbial communities from Lake Lanier, Atlanta, Georgia, United States - LL-1505 | ecosystem: Environmental > Aquatic > Freshwater > Lake | place: USA: Georgia | collected 2015-05-28
TGAGCATGCCAGGGATCGGTATTGGCCGACCATCTGCAATGTGCGCATCCATCCAACACTCAAAAGCTCCGCGGGCGTCGGCAATCGCTTCTTCGGGCGTTTCACCATCAGCCATACAGCCAGGCAGGTCCGGGAAAGTCGCGAGAAACCCCCCACCTTCTTCGACGGACAACGGGCGGATTTCAATGGGAAAGTCGTTGAAAGTCGGCTTCATTCTGGGCTCCAATCACATCAGTGCATAGTATCGCTGGCAACACTAAAAATCAATTCATCTCGCCCCGGCACTCTGGCCCGATGCCTACTCCGCCGAGTCGGCAATCGCCAAGCTCACCCCATGAGCCCGAACCGCAGCGCACAGCACCTCAAAAGCTGGATGCGTTCACAGCCCGCCAGGGTCTCGCCATGAGCCTGGGGGTCTTCAGACTCACCCTCCTCAACCCAAGGAGCCACCATGCCGCAAACCAGCACTACCCCCATTCCAAACCCCACCATCCTCCTCTCCCCCGTCGCCGCCGCCGTACCCGTTGCTGGCGGCACCCTGGAGCTCATCGTGCGAGTCCAGGCCCCTGACCAGCCTGCTGACCACAGTGCAGCCCACCGCCCCAGCCCGCCCAAGCGCCTGGCCCTGGTGGTGGACCGCTCGGGCAGCATGAGTGGCCGCCCCCTGACCGAAGCGCTACGCTGTGTGGAGTACATCGCGAGCCGCATGACCGCGGCGGACCAATTGGCGGTGGTGCTCTACGACACCCAAGTTAAAGTGCCGCGTGCCTTGGCACCGGTGACCTCTTTGAACGAGGTCGCCCAGGCCATTGCCGGTATTGAGAGCGGCGGCAGCACCGACCTGTTTGCCGGCTGGGAGGCCGGTGCCAACCAACTCGAAGGCGGGGCGGCGAGTGGCATCTCTCGCGTGCTGCTGCTGTCTGATGGCCAGGCCAACCATGGTGTGGTGGATTTGGCAACCATCGAGCAGCACTGCCAGCGCTGGCTGGCAAAAGGGGTGAGTACCACCACCGTGGGTCTGGGCCAGGGTTTTAACGAGAACCTGATGGTGGCCATGTCCCGCGCCGGTGGCGGCCAGCAGTATTACGGCCAAACGGCAGAAGACCTGCACGACAACTTTGACGAAGAGTTCTCGCTCTTGCACGCCCTGTGCCTGCGCCAACTCGACCTCACGCTGATCCCCGGCGCTGGTGTCATCGTCGAAGCCCTTGGTATGGTGCAGCGCAACGCCGATGGCAGCTACCGCTTGTCCGACCTGGCCTGGGGTGCGGAAGTCTGGCTGGCCTTGCGGCTGCACATCAGCGCCTCCGGGACAGCTGCCACCCGGGATCTTCTGGCAGTGAGCCTGCAGGCTAAAACCCTGGAGGGCCACACCGTGAGTGCCAATGCCCCGCTGCTGAGCCTGCCGGTGCTCGATGCAGCGGCCATCGCTGCCCTGCCGGTGGACGAAACCGCGCAGCGCCGCCTGCTGGAGGTGGCCTTTGCCAAGGCCAGCCAAACACTGCGCTACCTGGCCAATGAGGGCCGCGCTGGTGAAGTCCGCAGCATGATGGCAGAGATGCAGGCCCGCTTTGGCCACCACCCCTGGCTGCACGACAAGCTGGACCGGCTGCGTACCCTGGCCGAGGACGACCTGGAGATGATGGCCAAAGAGGTGCACTACTCGGCCATGCGCATGTACAACCGCAACGTGGATAAGTCAGAGATGGCCTACTGCGTGGATGAAACCACATCGCTTGCGCCGGCTTACCTGCGCAAGAAGGCCGAAGAGGGCAAGGGCCGCAGACGCTAGCATCCAGCCATGACCGCCCAATTCTCTGAATTGTTGATGCTGGAGGGTCAACAGCACGCCCTGTGCAGTTACCCTCTGGCCAGCTACTTTGCGCTGGGGGGTGAGTCCGTGGCGTTTCGGGCCAGCAGCACCGCCCTGTCGCGGGGTTATATCGGCACCTGGGAAATCTTGGACCAGCGGCTCTACCTGATCGGGCTGCAGGGCTGGCTCGAAGATGAATCGCCAGTCAGCCTGGAAACCGTCTTCTCCGGCTATCCAGAGCGCGTGTTCGCGCACTGGTTCAGCGGCACCCTGCGCCTGCCCCAGGGGCAGTTGTTGCATTACGTGCATGGCGGCTTTGGCAGCTGCTACGAGCAAGACCTGCTGATCGACGTGACGCGGGGGGTGGTCACGGCCAAGCGGGTGCGGGTCAACGGCTTCTCGGACGAAGCCAGCGCCCGTGAGGGCTACCGCGTCCACGCCATGACCACCTATTAATAGCGGTCCGGCCCGGGCTGCCACCAGGCCCAGCGGCGGGTGTGCGGCAGTGGCGCTTGGGCCTTGGGCATGCCACCATCCGGCTCAGCCAGCGAACGGCGAACGGTTTCAAAGGCCGGCCCCGGACCAGTCAGGCGCACCCGCACATAGCCCTCGCGCTGCTCCTCACCCCGCCAGTCGCCTGGCCAGCGAGCGCTGAAGGACCAGAGCTGTTCACCCGGCTGGCAACCGGCCAGAAACACCTGCCAAGCGGCATGAAGGTGCCCAAACGGCAGATCCGGCACGGCACCCAGGGGGTCTTGCACCCGCTCCCGCGCCTCGATCTGCGCTACCGTCAGCTTCTCCCGCAAATCGGACCGCTTCACGGCAAACATCCGCTCCGGCACCCGTGCGCCGGACGCCTTCCGGAATTTGGCGACACACAGCCAGATGGCCACCAGGACCCCAGCCGCCAGAAAAGCCCACAGGTAAATCATGCCCTCCTCCCCTCTTGATGGCCAAATTGCATTGCACACGTCATCCCAGCCATTTTGAAACCCGCCAGGCTCACCAGACGAGCCCGCATGACCATGGCAAAGCTGTGCCAAGCTGGTTAAACGATCAGGCGTCAGGGCTCATGGCGTGAGCCCCGGCCCCATCAAACTCCGGCTTCTTGTTGCAGAGCATCTTGAGCAAGATCAAGGTACAGGCCAATGGTCTAAGATGTAACAAAAAAATACGGCGTTTCAAGCAAGCGGGGAGACAGTCATGCAATCAGCGATACCGGCAGGCAAACCATGAGTGAGGTGGTGCGGCTGTATCAGTACAAAAGCCTGCTCGTCGGGCGCCGGGCCATGTCGGCCGAGGATTTGATGGCGCGCCTGGAAATCTCTCGCGCCACCCTCAAGCGCGACATCGCCAAGCTGCGCGACCAGTTGCATGTGCCCATCGAGTTTGACCGCGATGCCGGTGGCTACACCCTGAGCCAGGGCCACACCGACTCGGAATTGCCAGGCCTGTGGTTCAACCAAGAGGAGTTGCTGGCCCTGGTCACCATCCAACAACTGCTGGAGCAGTTGGAGCCGGGGCTGCTGGGCCCAAAGCTCAAGCCGCTCAAGGAGCGCTTGGGCCAGTTGATGACCAAGCACGGCCTGTCTAGCCAAGACGTGGCCCGGCGTATCCGCATCTTGCACGCCGGCAAGCGCGTGGTTCTGGCGAAATCGTTCGAGGCGGTGGCCGCTGCCACGCTGGCCCGCCAGCGCCTGAAGATCTGGCACTTCGGCAGGCAAAACGGCCAGACCACCGAGCGTGAGGTTTCACCACAGCGCCTGGTGCACTACCGAGACAACTGGTATCTGGATGCCTGGTGCCACCTGCGCGATGACCTGCGCAGCTTCAGCATAGACGCAATTCCCCGGTTGGAAATCCTGGGCACCGCCGCAAAAGAGGTGTCAGACAAGACCATTGAAGAAACCGTTGGGGCGGGTTACGGCATCTTCAACGGTGTACCCAAGGCCTGGGCCACCCTCAAGTTCACGCCGGAGCGGGCGCGCTGGGTGGGCAAAGAGGTCTGGCATCCGCAGCAAGAGGCCAAGACCGAGCCTAACGGCAGTCTGGTGCTGACCTTTCCGTATTCGGACGACCGGGAACTGGTGGGGGACATCCTGCGCTTTGGGGCGGATGTGGAGGTGGTGGGGCCGGCGGGGTTGCGCAGCAAAGTGCAGAAGCAGTTTTTGGCGGCGGCGGCGAGGTATGTTTGAAGCACGCCTTGCTCTGAACATAGCCCTTGCGGGGGGCTTCAACGCAGCCTTCGCATTGGATGCGGCACGCCTGATCAGGCTTGCACGAGCCCATAAAGACCGGACCAGTTTTCCCGTTGCTACCATCAGCTCCAAGACCATGTATTTGACCTCCACAGGAAGGGGCTTCATGAAATCGAGAAATATAAGCTCGTGAAAGTCGGCCAAGGAACACCCACCGCGAACGCTAACCCGGTATTGCTCGATGCGCTGGCGCAGCTGAGATTGAAGCTGCTCGACTTATCGGGCCGCAATCGCTTGATCAATTTCAAGCACGCTCCAGGAAAGTCGTTGCAATTTATCGAGGGACAACTTTCTGTTGCTTTCAGGAAATTGGTAGAGGACGGGCAAAAGTTGGAAATTCAAGGTCTACCCGAGCCAGCCAAGGCCGATTGGGTAGACCGCAATGAGCGCCTGCAGCGCCCAGAGCCGCGTGACTGGGCCAGAGCACAAGGCATCCCCACGAGCTACGACATCGATCCAAGGTCGCGCAAGGCAGATCCCCGTGCCCTGATGTACCGCGATGACTTGGCCAAGCATTGCCGAAAGATTGAGCGGGAGGCCGTTCTGGCGATTGAGGAAACTGGCGCGAACATGCTGTTCTTGGTTATGGGATTTCTCGAGTTCCCTGATCAGAAGGACAGCGATCGTCTATTCACAGCTCCCTTGGTATGCATGCCGGTGTCGATGGTCAAGAAGGACGTAGGAGGTATCGAGTCCTTTTCAATCCAATACACTGATGAGGAAGTCGCCGACAACCTCTCGCTGCGCGAAAAGCTCCGCAATGATTTTGGCTATACGCTTCCTGAAATTCCCGAAGAGAACGTCGACGTCGATGCTTATCTCGATGAGATATCAAACATCGTCAAGACTAATCCTCGCTTCGTGGTGAAGAGACGGCTGTCTCTGTGCCTGCTGAGTTTTGCGAATATGCTGCTTGTGCGCGACCTGGATCCGTCCAAATGGCCGGCCGGCTTAGAGGGCAATGGCTTGCTCGATCATCCGATCATTCAGCAAGTCTTCGAAGGTCGCGGCATTGCCCCAGAGTCAAGTTTGGCTATTGCTTCGGAACACGCTGTCGAAGACGGACCTGGGGCGGCAATCCCTCTGGTCTTTGATGCTGACAGCTCTCAGCACAGCGCGCTGGTTGACGTTTTGGCCTTGAAGAAGAACATGGTGATCGTGGGGCCGCCAGGAACCGGCAAATCCCAGACCATCACCAACTTGATCGCCGCGTGTTTAGCCGAAGGCAAATCCGTTTTGTTCGTTGCAGAAAAGCTGGCCGCTTTGGAGGTCGTGAAGGCTCGGCTGACCCAGGCGGAATTGGCGCCCTTCGTTTTGGAGCTCCACAGCAACAAAACTAACAAGAAGAAAGTTCTCGAAGAAATCAATCATCGAATCGCCTTTAAGGTCCAGCCGCCAGCCGATCTGCCTAGGTTGCTTCAACAGCTCGAATCTCATCGAGCGGAGCTCAAGACCTATACGGACATCATGAATTCCAGCGGAGGCAATGGATTCGGGCACACGCTCCACCAAGTGATGTGGCGGGCCGAGCGACATCGTTCGTCGCTGACCGCGTCCGAATCGCTGCTCAATCAGATGGATGTCGCAGATGCCAAGTCCATCTCGGAATTCGAGCTGGCCCGACGCATGGATTGTTTGCGGCATCTCGGAGACCAGTTCCAGGCCATAGGCGGCTTCGACAGTTCGAATCCACTCTGGGGCTTTTATCCCGATCGTCTGGTCCCCGGCGATGAGCTCCGGATCGGTAAGTTGTTGGCCGATGGCGTCGAGTGGGCTACAAAGCTGCAATCCGATGCCCAAGATCTCAATGATTTCATCATGGGATCGAATGTCGAGGGCATGTCTGCCAAAAGCGCCTTTGCGCAATCGACTGCTCTGCTTGAGAGTGCACAAGCCGTCGCATCGAATCTCCCGTTTGAACTAATCCCTGGCTTTTTCATCGCGGATGGCACTGGGCATTTCGCGGAAAGCACGCTGGCCGACTTTGATGAAAAGCTCAAGCGATATGGCCAGATCGAATCGTTTGTGGCTGATGGCTTGAAGCATGAAGAGGCTGCGAGCCCTGAGCTGGCTCATGATCTCGCCGCCTTGGGGACCAGGGCTGGCTATCTCGGCGCGAAGCTTGGGGACGTCGATTCGATCGACAATCTGCGCCGCCGATTGATGGATTTCTCTGAAAAGCTAGAGGCGGCTTGCGTGTCAATCAAAAAGACATGCCAGCAAAGGGGGATGTCATTTGATGGGTCGCGGCAAGCATTGGACGTGGTGGCGAGTTTCGCCAACACGATCATTGGCGCCCCAGACGAGCACCTCGACCTGCAGTCGCCTTTGCTCGCTAAAGATAGCGCGGTTCAAGCATTAGAGGCGCTCGCTCAATTGCAATCGCAATATGCTGGGGCCAAGGCACAATTGGATCTGCGCCTTTATTTGGATGCCTTGCCAGATTCAGGCCAGATTCGAGCCGCCATTTCGACCCTTCGCGAGGACGATGCCTGGTATCGGATATTTCAAGGGCGTTGGCGCTCTGCGAAGAAATTGCACCATGCCCTGCTTCGAACCAAGTCAAAAATGTCGGGCACGCAGCGGTTGGCCGATCTGGAGCAGCTTGCGGCGATGCTTGCGTTCCATGAACGCTGGAAATCCGACGAAGCATGGGAAGGCGTGCTCAATCGTCAACCGCCGGCTGAACCGCTGGACTTGAATGGCCACCTCTCGGTTGCACGTTGGAACAAAGTCGTCAAGAAGATCAGCGAAGAAGTCGGCGCCGCACAGGTCGATCCATCTCAATGCACTCCCGAGAGGACGAGGGCTATGAGAAGAGAATTCATCGCCCTTAAATCGGAGGCTGGTTCTGCCAAAGCTGCGCTTGCCGCGCTGGACGAACTCATGCCCAAGCTTGCCGACATGGCTCGATACGAGTTGATAGAAACGGCCCACTTCAAAGGCCGCGATCTTGCCGCGTGCATAGAAGGGCAAATAGCCAAGCTGCGCGAGCACGCGCGCGATGGGGCGAGCCTCGACCAGGTGCTTTTGGCATGCAAGACCGCAATGGCTAGGGCAAGCCTGCGCCAGTCCATAGAGGGCAACGAAATTGCTCGTCAGCTTTTGGGCACGCTGTTTGCCGGGATAAGTTCCAAAACCGAACCCGCCATGCACGCTTTGGCCTTTGCGAGGAGCTTCGATGCGATGGGATTGCCCGATGGGGTGAAGTCGCGCCTGCGAGGAGCCGATTCGCGTGACGCAGCCTTATCCATTGGCCATCAACTCGCGGACATCGCTGCGGGGTTGGAGCGTCTCGACGCGTTTGCAGCTTCGATGCGGCATTCCGGCCAGCTGGACGTTAAGCAATTCGTCGGGTGCTCCCTTGGTCAAGACCTTCACGCGTTCACGGCCGCATTGCCCGATACCCTCTCGATGGCGAGCGAAGCCTCGTCGTTGATCATGCCATGGTCGCTATACATCGCCCGCCGCAAAGAGAGTACGGACCTTCCCTTGGGTGGTTTTGTCGAGTTGTTGGAACGTCGCGACATCGCGGCTTCCGAGTTGGCTGATGCGTACGGATATTGCGCTTATTCGGCAATCGTTCGAAATGCATTCCGCGCTATTCCACAGCTCGGCCGCTTTGCCGGATTGAAGCACAACCAAATCCGCGAGGAATTCAAGCGGCTGGACAAGGAAATCATCAAGCTGCGCGGCAAATTCATCGGCTATGGATGCCGCTCGAAGGCGTCGCCGCCAGAGGGCCGATCAGGGATCCGAGTCAACGAGCGCACTGAGATGGCGCTGCTCAATCACCTCTTACCGCAACAGCGGCCGCGCGTGCCGGTGCGTAAGATGCTAGAGCGTGCCGGTCAATCCATCCAGGCTCTAAAGCCTTGTTTCATGATGGGGCCACAAGCGGTTGCCCAGTATTTGAGCCCTGGAGCGGTCAAGTTCGATCTTGTCATCATGGATGAAGCGTCGCAGCTCAAGCCCGAAGAAGCCATAGGAGCAATCGCGCGTGGCGGGCAATTGGTAGTGGTGGGCGATCCGAACCAATTGCCGCCAACCTCGTTTTTCTCAAGAGCGGCAACCGTCGGGGACGGCGAGGATGATCAATTCAGCACGACTGATGCCGAAAGCATCTTGGATGTCTGCTCAGGGCACTTCCATCCCGTCCGGTCGCTGCGCTGGCACTACCGCTCGCAACACCAGTCGCTCATCGCATTCTCCAATAAGCATTTTTATAAAAGCAATCTAATCATCTTCCCGTCGCCTTATGGGCAGGGGGGGAGGCTTGGCGTCCGGGCAACGTATTTGGCCGACGCCCTTTATGAGAACCAAAGCAATCTCAGGGAGGCCACGCGAGTCGTGGCTGCCGTGCTGGAGCACATACATACAAGGCCAGAAGATTCCTTGGGCGTGGCCACGCTAAACATCAAGCAACGCGACCTGATTGCCGAATTGCTCGACACCAAGCTCAAAGACATGCCAGGAGTCAACGCATACAGGGAGCATTGGAAGGCAGAAGGCCAGCCGCTCTTCGTTAAGAATTTGGAAAATGTGCAGGGGGACGAGCGCGATGCCATCATTGTCTCCACAACGTTCGGACGCCCCCCAGGGTCGTCAAAGGTCCAGCAGAACTTTGGACCTATCAGCCGCCAAGGCGGTTGGCGTCGCCTAAACGTGCTGTTCACTCGGGCAAAAAAGTCGATAGCGATCTACACCTCGTTGCGCCCTGAAGATATTTCTCTTGATACGGCGACGCCCGAAGGAACACGGGCCTTGAGGAGTTACCTTGAATATGCTCGCACTGGCTTGTTGACTGAATACGTGGATACCGGACGCGCGCCCGACAGCGACTTCGAGGTATCGGTGATGGATATGCTAAGGGCCAAGGGCTTTGAATCCACCCCGCAGCTTGGCGTGGCCGGATATCGGATCGACCTCGCGGTCAAGCATCCCGATGCTCCCGGAGCCTATCTGGCCGCAATCGAATGCGACGGCGCGAGCTATCACTCGGCGCAGTCAGTCCGCGACAGGGATCGCATACGCCAAGAAGTTCTTGAGTCCATGGGATGGAGAGGTCGGATCTGGCGGATTTGGTCAACCGACTGGTTCAGGACGCCCCACCAAGAAACTCAAAAGCTGATGGGGTTCCTAGGTGATCTACGTCAATCATGGCGTCCCGAGCACGCCTCAGGTGACGCATGGGTGGAGGAAGGAGTTGTACCTTTGCACGCAGCACCTTCGTCGGCGCAACCATCGGCGAAACCGGCCGTGCAGAAAACCGCATCGCTCCCCAAATCTGCTGCCGAAGAGCGCGTCCAGATTAGCGCGGCGCTCATTGACAGCGATGAATACGTGGAAATCGAGGTCGGCGACTCGGTGAAATACGTGGACATCAGCAAGCCGACCGTGATGCTGTCCTTGCAAATCACTTCGGGCAAGGATGACTTCCCTAACGGAATCGTTTCCGAGAGCCGACCCCTCGCTCAGGCTTTGCTTGGTGCGGTGGTTGACGATGAAGTTCAGTTGAACCTACCCGGCTTAAATCCAAAAGTTTTCCGAGTATGTGAGATCAAGAAACCGACGCGCCATTCGACTGAGTCAGTTTAGGTCACAGAGGGACATGAACAACAGAGTCGTTCTGCATGCCCAAGCTTAGTGCGATGTCTATGATGCAAGGCATGACCGCAAATAGTCCCAAGTCGTGTCCCTTTTGCACCCTGCCCCAAACACGAGTAATCGACGAAAACGCCACAGCCATAACCATCCGCGACGGCTACCCAGTGTCCCCCGGCCACACCCTGCTGATACCCAAACGGCACACGGGCTCTTTTTTCGACCTCTCGACACAGGAGCGTGATGACCTGCTGGCCCTGCTTGACCGTGCCAAGCACGTGCTGGACGCCGAGTTGCAGCCGCAGGGCTACAACATCGGCATCAATGACGGCGCCGCCGCTGGCCAGACCGTGCCGCACCTGCATGTGCACCTGATACCGCGTTTTGAGGGTGACTTGCCCGACCCCCGTGGTGGCGTGCGGTGGGTCATACCGGCCAAGGCGAAGTACTGGTGATGACGCGCGACGAGGTCATTGCTGCGTTTAACGCCATCCGCGTCTGGCAGAACGGTGACCGGCGCGCGGTGCACAAGCCTTTGCTGGTGTTGCTGGCCCTGTCCCGCGTGAACGATGTGGCTTAGCAAACGAT
>Ga0214921_10012280_pt1 | contig 10262 bp, 10 predicted proteins | sample LL1505_MetaG_FD_177992 | JGI IMG/M metagenome (GOLD analysis project Ga0214921, IMG submission 177992) | Freshwater microbial communities from Lake Lanier, Atlanta, Georgia, United States - LL-1505 | ecosystem: Environmental > Aquatic > Freshwater > Lake | place: USA: Georgia | collected...
CCAAAGTCACTATTTGCAATAAGATTATTTCCAAATTCCATGCTTACTGGAACAATATCTGTATTTCTTCCTGCTCTTTTTGCTTGAGCAACCTGAGTAACAGAAACTCTTCCAGTAATTTTCCCAAGTTCTTCAAGTTGCTTGCTAGTCATGCTCATTGATTCTGCTTGCTTTTGTCCTTCAATGATATTCTTTTTAATAGTTGATGCCTGCATTTTAAATACCGCAACTAGTCCAACTGCAGTTGCTGCAAGAAGTTTAAGTGGACTGTTAAGCATTGGCAATAACATAGTTAGCATAGATAGCATCATTATTGCATCCATATTCTTTGCTATTGCTCCATCTGGATTTTTTTGAGCAACCATTCCTGCAGCCATTGGAATCATCATTCCAGCCATCTGCATAGGCATCATCTTTTGTGTAAAATTCATTCTATTCATTTGACGCATATTGGTGCGTTCTGCTGCAGAGGCTGCTCTTGAAGTTCCATCTTCATTTGTAACTGTTTGTTGAACATTACCATATCCACCCAAGAAACCACGGAATCCACGAGTCTTGTCTTTGCCGAAAGACTCAGTTGTTTTATCTGCTGTTTTTCCAAGATCTGCAATCTTTGGTGTTGCAAGAACTAACTTAGCAGCAACCTTATCAATTGCCTTAAAGAGTCTATTCGTAGATTTTGTTGCATTATCAACAGGTGTTACTGGAGGTGCCCAAGGATCACGAGTGCCTGGTGCTCCTGAATCTCTCCATGAGCCAGGATTTCCAGTCCATGGAGTAACATTTGATTTTTCAAATCCTGGAACCTTGTCAGCCACCATTGATTGAATAAGTGGCATGTACTTAGCAGATTGTTTTGCAGGAATTACAGACTCACCTGGTGAAAGCATTGCAGGTTGAATATCTCCAGCACCCTTTGGACCAGGTACAGAAACAATTCCACTAGCCAATTTCATTGTTGGCTTAACCTTCATCATTGCATTATCTGTAAAAATAAAGTCATCATAGTATGATGGCTGTCTGCTTAGTCTATACTCTAGTGCAGCCTGAAGAGCCTTCTTTTCATTTGGAAGTTTATCAAATGGAGTCTTTTGTAGATTTCCTAATAACTCTCTTGCTTGTGCAGCATTAAGTGGATGACCACCCTTTACATTTGCAAACTTTGTTCCTCTTAGTCCAGAATTAAACCATCCCCAGTCTCTTGCAATCTTGCTTGGTGCCCAGTCTTCTGGTGTACGATTTTGTGATCTAACTTCTCTAATATGGCTTGGAGTTAATTTATTAACATCCCAACCTTTTAATGATTTAACAACGTCTTGACCTAAAACCTTTTCAAGATAAACCTTTTCTTCATTTACTAAATAGTTTTGTAACTTTAGTAGATGTGGGTTCTTTGACTTTAGGAGTGCTCTAAATCTCTTATCTGCAATGTCTTGGTTCTGTTGACTATTTCTTGCATTACTAAACTTAGGAAGTCTTGAATAAATTTGGCTAGGAGAAACCTCTTGTCCTCCATATCCCTTTCTTTTAATTGTACGAATAAGTTCTTGCTCTGTATTGTCTGTTCGCTTGTTAGCAATCATCCAATCTTCATTTTCCTTAAGTTTTTTCTTAAAATTATCAAGTTTTGATGCTGGAATTAAGAATGACTCATCGCCTACTGAAACACGAACCTTAGATCCTTCAGCAGAGTATCTAATTCCTGAAAGTTTTGAAGAGATTGGAACTACTGGTGCAGCATTTGAAGATAGCCCTCTGCGAGCAGCATCTCTTGCTGCATATCTTGCCTGTTGTGCTTCACGGAATGCTGCAGGACCTGATGATAAAGGAATTCCCTTTCCAACTGATGCTGCTGCACCAAATGATGGAAACTTTCCTGTAATAAATCCTGGAACCTTATCTTTAATTATCTGACTAATAAAGCCTGAATACTTTTCTGATTGTTTTGCTGGAATAACTGCTTCTCCAGGAGATAACATAGATGGAACTACATCTCCTGCTCCTCTTGGTCCTGGTACAGATGTTGTTCCAGTTGCAAATCGTCTTGGCATACCGCCCTTACCAGGCATAAATAATCCTGGATTTTGTCCTGCAAAACCACCCATTGCAACTGAAGCACCTTTATATACACTAGTTAGAGATGTAAGTGCTGCTGCTTCTAATTGATAGGCTGCAGATAATTGTTGATGCTTAGAGTAGAGAGCATTACTGATAGATATATTTTCTAGTTCTTCTTGTGTTAAGTACTGAGTTTTTAGTGCTGCATCACTAGATCCCGCAGATAATTGCTGGTATCCTTTTCTTAAAACCTGAACACCCTTCACTGAGTTTGCAACGGCATTTGCAAGCAAACCAAAAGTCATTAAAAATAGTGGTCCAAGCCCACCAACCACGACTGTTATAATTCCAATAGCCTTCTTTATTCCATCTGGAAGTGCATTAAACTTATCAAAAATTTTACCTATAAATTCAAGTGCTGGTGTAAGTACTTTGGCAAATAACTCTCCGATAGGGGCAATTGATGCCTTTAATCTTTCTACAGATCCAATAAACTTATTCATTGGTGAATCTGACTGAATTTTTAATTCTCGCTGACTTAGAATTGCAAGTTCTTCAACAGATGCATTTGTTAGTTGAAGAACACGAGCAGCCTGTGTTCCTTCTCTTCCAAGGTTATTTAATAATGCAGAAATTCTAGCAAACTGGTACTTTCCAAATACTTTTTCAATTACTCTTGATCTTTCAAGATCTGTAAGTGGCTGTAGCGCTTTTGCAAATCCAGTTACAGTATTTCTTAAGTTTCCAGCATTTGCCTCAACAATTCCCTTAATGTTAATTCCAACTGCTGCTGCTGCTTTAGATGCAGCATTACTTGGATTAATTAAAGATGCAAGTCCAGACTTAAGTGCGTTAGCACCTTGTGCTGCAGATATTCCACCTTCTTGCATTGCAGCCATAAAGTATGCAAGATCTTTTACATCTCCACCAAGTTGCTGAATAACTGGAGCAACCTTTGGAATAGCCTCTGTTAAGTCATCAAGTGCAACAACAGTTTGGTTTTCAACAGCGTTAAGGAAATCAATTGTTCCAGCCATTGCACCTGAATCAATTTGAAATGCATTTCTTAATGCAATAGTTGTTTCTAATGCTTTTTCTTGTGTCACTCCGCCAAGTACTGCTAGTTTATTTGTTTGTTCTACAAGTGACTCTAAGCCTTTCCACTAAAACCTGCTGCTGCAGCATCTGCAGCCATTTTAATAGTATCCGAAACCTTAAGACCGTACTTAGTATACTCATCTCCAAGATCACGAATATTTTTTAATGCAGCATTAGTTGCTCCTTGATCTGTAAAAATATCTCCATAGACCTTTTTAAATCTAATTACCTGTGTTTCAATTTCTTTAAATGTTTTAATTGCTTGTGATCCAAATAGCATAAGTGGAACTGTAAAACCAACCATAAGTTGGCGACCTGCCCACTGTGTATTTTTACCAAAGTTAAGTAACTTTGTTGATCCATCATCTACTAACTTATTAAATATTTGTTGGCGCTGTGTAGCAGCCATTAGTTGCGTTGTTACATTTCCATAGTTTAGTGACTTTGGATTAAACTTCATAGCGTTCATTGCGCCTTGGGCATCACGTCCTAATTGGACATATTGCTGCTGCAGCGTTTTTACACGCTTATCAACTAACTTTCCAAGGGTATCAAACTCACTGCCAAACATCTTTCCAAATGTCTTGGTAGATGCAGCACCATATCTAAAATATTCTTTAAGTGAAAGTTTTTGTTTATCAAGTCTATTAGCAAACTGCTCAGATGCAGTGCTCATCCTTGTCATTGAAGCAGTCCACTGACCAGTGGCATTTACATTATGTAAAAGAGATTGTGCGTATTTTCCTTGCGCTGCTGCTGCAGTTTTTGTTCCAACGATTAGGGAGCGGTTAAGAGCAGTGAGTTCCTTTTCAAGAAGACGCAGTTGCGTCATTGCTTGTGAGGTATCAATATTTATAAAAATATTGCTATTTGTATCTCCTGCCATTAACCGCTAACCTTCAACCGTTAGAGTTCTTCTTGTGCTAAAGCAAGTAAAGCGGTATCTGAAAGATTAATTCCAGATGCTGCCTCAATGATTGAATAAACCGTAGGAAGATCAATTACATCCTCAAGTTTTTCAATGCTTTCCCCCAACTCTGGCTTATACTGCTCCATAGCGATTGCTACACACTCAATCAAAAGTGTCATAGACTTATCGTTATCATTTTGGACTGCCCCCAAGCCCTCAAACTTCTTCATAAATTTACGTAAAAGTGAGATCTTGAGAGGTCTTACCTTGATCTTTGTTCCATCAATCAGGGTAATTATTTTTTCTTCATGAACTGTTGTAGTCATAACTTCCTCTCAGTAAGTTACCTCAATTATAGCATAAATAGCCTATTATGTTAGATCTTCGTAATCAAGACCCATACCTATTCCAAACCCTGCTTTTTGTGCATTTACCCCTTGCAAAGACAGAACATCGTTGCTATCACCTGTTGCTCCACCGCTAAATACTCTGGCCTTCATATCTTCCCATTCTTTTTGACCCTTACCACTATTTGATTCTCCATCTAAATCTACACCCTGAATTGCTGCAAGAAATTTTTTTTCTTGATAATCTAAATCTCTGATTGATGCTAGTGTTGCTACTAACTCAGGCATTGATATGTTAGCCTCTAATTCTTGATAGTCTTTCCATATACCCAGCAAAAATATCTCTGACTCTAACTTTGCTAAGTCTAGTTCATCCCATCCGCTGCTATTATTTTTTTCATCTAAGGCCTGCTCTTTTACTGGCTCTTCTGTTTCACCATTAACACTAATACCTCCTCCAATATTAATAATCTTATATATTGTAGGCAGATCAACATTATCTTCAAGGTCTTCAATCGTCCCTGCAATTTCTGGTTTATACTGTTGCATAGCAATTCTTGCACATTCTGACAAATAAGATATTGATTCAATATCATTTTTTGATTCTTTAATTAAATGGAATGCTTCCATAAACTTTCTAAGATATTTAATCTTGAGAGGATAAATTTCTATTCTTTCGCCATCCATTAATGTGATTATGTCTGACTTATATATTCTTGTTGCCATCTTATCAATTTTACCACAAACAAAAAGCCCACCCCCAGTTAAGGGAGTGGGCCAGTTGTCAGTTTATATTAAATTGAGTTTGATGCCCAAGTACGGTCAACAATCTTACCGTATGATCCAGAAGCGTCTTCTGGTAACAAGCGGAAATTAACTTCAAACATTGAAGCCTCATCACGCTTTGCTGAAACTGTTACGTTTTCAATAGACAAAGCACGGTATGCTGTGTAGACTCGCTCAATATATGGAGAATCTGCACAATCACCTGTTCCTGGTCCAACAGCAACAATAGCACGCTCTACTGGACATTCACCAATGTCACCTGCAGAAAGATTTAATGTTCTTCCTCCTGAAGATAACTTGTTTCCAGATAGATCGTCTGCATTGGCTGCCAATGAGAGAAGCAAGTTCTCTAGAGTAGCCTCAGCGAAAGCAGTTGCAAGAGAAACTTGCATTCCCTGCTTGTAAAGTTTTGCAACGTCAAGAATCTGGTCTACCTGTACTTCACCGAAGTCTGGTTGGAACTGCATTTCAAGACCGTTCATGGTATAACCTACGTTTGTATAATCTGGTGAGTCAGACAGAGTTTCTCTGAATGATTCGCCGTTTACAAAAGCCTCCAGTGTACCTGGAGTTAGGGCTGTATCTGCAACGAAAAGCGCTGCTGCACCAACGATAATGTTGGTAGATGTTCCACGACTATATGCCATTTATTCACCTCTTCCTTAAAATAGATATTAAGTTGTTTTGGCGTTTTTTGTTTCCTCAGCCATAATTATAACATTGTTTTATATGATTATTTTATTAGCATTAGAGAGTCTAGCCTCTGGTGCCCAGTCGTGATTTGTAAGGTCTTGATCTTGGTGATACTCAAAGTCAATAATAATCTTATTGCCACCATATGTACGGGCTGTGCCAAAGTCAATAATATCTCTAGTTTCTTCTAGTTGGTATACCTTGAAATTGTGGAATAAGAACATATTGTCTACTGTGGTTCCATCGTCTAGCCTAATCTTTCTGTTGGCACACCAGGCATTTAACTCTTCTGCAGACTCGTCTCCACGGTCAAGAAGCCTCAGTACAGCCTCCTGTGTCTGGATCATTGTTGGGATTGAGTCTTCTCCAAGACCATAAAAATAATACAAAATTTGTTCAGACTTAATGTGTGGGAACTTTCCCTTATTCATTTTAACAAGTCTATCCCATGTGCAGGCAACTCCATTACTTACTGGAGTATTTACATTATTTAAAACCATCCATTTTTCTGTAAGGTCATCAATATTAAATGGTGAAGGTGGAAAAAACGGGGTTACATATCCTAGACTGTCGCTTAGTTGTGATTGTAAATACTTATTAATCCATAATAATGGAGTATTTAATAAATCTGTATTAGCCATTTAGTAACCCCGCATTTGCTATCCATCTATATCCAACATCTAATCCTTTTGATCTTCCTGATTTTTTTCCTGAAGCAAGATTCTTTTTATATAATATAGGATTTTCTAAGTAACTTGACATACCGCTTGATCTTAAAAATGCTTGTGTAAAATATTTTGTAAAGAAAGAGTCTATTACTTTTTCAAATGCTCCTGTTGTTGCGTCACCGCCAGGGTTATCTACATTTACGCTATTTTTAGTAAATACTGTTTCTCCATCTTTTTCAAATACAAGTACATTAGAGTTTCTTGGAGTAATTACTACTGGTATTCCCTCTTCCATTATTCTTGCCTTGTCATAAAATGGAACTCTTGATCCATCTTTAAGAGATGACGATTGTTTAAAATTTGTTATAAATGATAGTCCTAGATTGCTTACTGTATATTTTATATCATATAGTCTTGCATTTGGACTTCCCACTTGATACCATTCGTATATATGGTTTAGTGCTTGTGGATTTACCCTTGCATTTGAATCAATATATTTTTGCAACATCTCTGATATATTTAATCCTAAATTTTTAAAAAACTGTGCTTTTCCAGCATGGATGCCATCGATATATCCAAATGAGTATTCAACTATATTATTAAGGTCTTTTCTAAACTGTCTAGTGTCTACTGCTAATTTCATCATATGTCAGATGCCTGATTTTCTGATCGGCGTACAACTAGTGCAAAATACTCTGGCTCTCCAAAAGGTCCAATGATTGGAGACTGTGATTCTATTTCATAGATTGTTGATTTTCCAGCACGAGTTCCAGATGTCTCTACATATATTGGAACATCATTTTTTGTTCTAATATTTGTAATAATAATATTAGTTATTGAGTCTGAATTTTGTTCTTCTGAAAAACGAACATCTTTTTTTATTCTTCCTACTAAAACTTTCTTTAATGTTATGTTTACGTTTGGCTTTACTTCTTCATCTACCGTGCCATCTTTTGAAAAGTTACAAACCACTGTCTTATTAAAAACCCAAGTCTTTTTAACATTTCCATAGGTACCTTGTTCAACTAGTGGATAGTAAATATCTGCCTTCATTGGATACATGAAGTCTGTCTCTTCACATAGATCCATTACAGTACCCAGGGCTTAGATATATTGTTAACGTACTTGTCTAAAATCTTATCTACTAAAATATTTCCAGTTCCATCAAGCAGCCTCTTATCGTATTCAATCTTAAACTGCTCAGTGCTATACATCTTTACGTATCTCTTATAATAATCTAATTTTCCACACTTGATGTCATTAATAAGCATCCTTGTTGCATCTTGAATATCATATGGAACAACCTTATGTCCAACTTCTAGCAAGAAAATATAATCAGTTCCTTCTGCAAATCCAACACCAGCACTTACAGTCTGAACGTTTCCACTATCTTCTGTGTCAAACATAGAGATTGAGTCAGAATATGCTAGGGGAATTCTTGCTGGTTTTCTTTCTGCACGATTAAGCCCATCCGTTAATTCAAGAGGATCTTTTGTTATAGCACTCTTGTCTTTAGTTATTAAATAGTTAAATACTCCAATTGCATTTGGTGTTTCGGATGAGTCGTAAACTAATTCTGCATTTTCGTGTACCGTTAAAATTTTATGTGTTTTTTCCCAAAGCGGTATGTAATCAGTTCCCTGACCAACAACTTCTAAGTAAGATCTCTTATAATAAAACCCACCAGTAACTGAGTCAATGATTGCTCTTGCAAGGTTCTCGTGATCTGTGTATTCTGCTATTTCAGTAGGAGTTGTTCCTAGTGTTGCTGGGTCTATGTATGGTCTTGTTATGTCTAGGTTATCTTCTACTACTATATCTCCACGAACATCTTGAACTCCAGAAACTGTAAGGCTTTCATAAATTGTGACTGGGTATGACTTATCATACTTAGTGTATTCTCCAGTGAGTTCATATGTTACTACAGAGTTTTGATTTGACTGAAGAATGATCTCTGATTCTACCTGCTCTAAAAGGTCTTCAATTACAAGAATGTATTCTGTAGATGGTTCTGGAACTGTATACGATACAGATAAAGGGTATGGTGGCTTGCGTAGTATTTGCATTATTTACCGTAATAACTCGCTAATTCTTCAGGTGTCGCAATGCGAACCTGCTTACGTGTTAGCCATTTTTCTGATGCTTCTTTAGTTACAATATTGTATCCTGGGGTTAGTTGGCCAACCTTTACCCAATGTAAACTTTTAGTTGAATATATTGCAATCTTTTCATTTGTCTTGCTTGGCTCAATAACCTCTTTATTAGGGTCTGGAATAAAACTGCCTATTGTTTCCAATATCTGCATTTTTGTTGTTGCCCCATCTAGATTAATATTATTCTTTTTGGCATAGGACTTTAACTCAAAAACTGTTTTTGTAACTAATTCTTCAATTGTCATAATGATATCCTCCTATGTTATTATACCAGAATGTGAAGAAGGAGGGCAGTTGTTACACCGCCCTCCTCATTCAATTATTTATGAGTATTACTCAGAAGTAGAGTTTGCATCTGCATAAGCAACTGCATCTAGTTCTTCCCATTGAATACCAAAGCGGACGAATACTGTGTATTCAATTGTATCCTTCTTTGGCTTGTATTCACGGTTTACAGTAATATCACGCTGGAATCCCCATACACGGTTTGATGGGAATGTCAAGTCGACGAAACCATCTGGGTAGTAAGGAACTTCCATTACATCAATTCCTAATACACGAGTTGTACGTGCATTACCAATTGTCTGTGCGTTTCCATCAAGGTAATCTTGACGGTTTGCAGGTGTACCTGCTGGGCGACCAGCAAATGCTTCTGCGATTGCATCACCTAGTGTACCGTTATTTGAAACAATACCCTGGAAAGCATCTGTACCAGCGTAGAACTTTAGGTTCGACTTAACTGCACGATACTTACGTGGCATTGCAAGAATGATGTTCTGCATTACAGTTGGTGTCCATGCATCATTAGCAACAGTAACAACTGACTCATGAGCATCATTTACATATTGCCCTCCTGTGTATACAGAATTTGTAGTCTGCTTTACGAAACCTTGCATAATTGAAAGGAAATCACCTGTTGCACCGTCACCATTAATGGCAAGGTCTTCAATATCATTTGCGAATGCATTTGTCATCAAGCGAACTAGATGATCTTCAAGTGCTCCACCTTCAATATTGTCTTCTAATGATTCTGTAGAAACTTCCCAATCAAGACGAATCTTCTTTGTAGTAAGTTCTACCTTTGTAAATGTTGCACCAGCGTTTGTGTAGTTTGGACTACCCTGCGCTGCTGCACGAATAACACGCTCTCCAACGTTAACCTTTTCGATTTCCATTGTATTAGCACGCATTGTAACTTTACGACCATCCTTGGCGAGTACTGTTGCATCCCACACGTAGTCGATGAAGCGACGAGCCTGTTCTGGTGCAAGAATACCTCCTGCATTTCCAGTTGGGTTTACAGCGTTTTGTCCAGTTGTTACACCGAAGTTTGCTGTTGCTGTGTTACCAAGTTGTGATCCAACAGACGCTGCTGCTGAGTCTAGACCTGTAGCACCACCAACACCACCTGATACGAGTGATCCCTGGGAGTTAAGTTCTGCTCCTGAGCCACCTGAACCTGGATAGTTCTTGGCTATATCTTTATCTTGTTCTGACATTATTTCACCTCCTAGTGAATATATTGTTAATTAAATAGGTCGGAATTTTT
>Ga0214921_10012281_pt1 | contig 10261 bp, 9 predicted proteins | sample LL1505_MetaG_FD_177992 | JGI IMG/M metagenome (GOLD analysis project Ga0214921, IMG submission 177992) | Freshwater microbial communities from Lake Lanier, Atlanta, Georgia, United States - LL-1505 | ecosystem: Environmental > Aquatic > Freshwater > Lake | place: USA: Georgia | collected 2015-05-28
TCGTTTGAATATAATCAATTGCCTACAAGAACAAGACATTTAGATCAACCTCTTAGATTGTACGGCTACTTTCAGAGCGAGAAATATTTCGCAGATAAATATCACGATATTTGCAAAATAATACAATTACATAAACAACAAATGATTATAAAACAAGAATGTGTCGTCGAAGAATGGGCGTCTGAAATATACGGAAATCCGGCGAAAACCAGGCAGTTGGTTAGTATGCATTTTCGAATTGGCGATTCTGTATTCAATCCACATATTCATCCGATTATGGATCTAATCTATTATCGAAATGCGCTGTCTTATATGATTTCGGTGATCCCGACCCCGACCCCGACCCCGATTTCAGTTCTGGTATTTTATGAACCGTGCGATAAAATGACGGTCTATCAAAATGTCGCCGCATTGCAGCAAGAGTTCGCCGACAAAGATGTTGTATTTCATTTTGTAAACAGCAAAATCGAAGATTGGCGACAGTTACTGATGATGAGCATTTGCGACCATAATATTATCGCAAATAGCACATTTAGTTGGTGGGGTGCGTATTTTAACGCCAATCCGAAAAAGGTGGTTTGTTATCCAGATGTTTGGTTTGGACCCGGTGTTGCGCATAATACAAAAGATTTGTGTCCGGAGTCGTGGGTTAAAATTACGGCGTCGGAATAAATTCCCAATCCAATTCGATGCAGATTTGTTTCCAGATTTGGTCTTGTTCGATTCGTTTTTCGCGGTCTTTCAACATCGGGAAATAGGGAAGGAATTCGCGTTCTTCAAGTAGTTCGCATAACTTATAAACGGTATAATAATAATTCAGGAAATTCACACGGTCGTCGGGGCAGAATTTGGCATACGGACCCTGGATTTCCATAAATAGATTGCATAGCCGGTCTTCCAGGTCTGGTGTCATAACCGGCGGTTTAATCCCCAATTTATCTTTAATAAATGGAATGTGTTCATAATATTTATTAAATCCAAGTTTTTTCATAATTTCTTTGGCTTTCTTATCCGTGAATTGAGAATTATCAATCCGCTCCTTTTTAATTTGCTGTTTGATGCTTTCAATAACATTTTCAGGAATCGACGTAGTTTCCTTGGCTTGAAATTGGGCTAAAATCTCGCGGAAATGATTAATACGCTTATACGCATAAAAACACGCTTCTTTTGGCGGTTCTTTATATGACGGTTTTTCATTATCGATTAGGAAAATAACGTGTTTTGCGCAATGGTTGCACACCATAATCCCCTCGCTTTCTACTGGAATCATCTCACCTTGTGAGCAAAACTGGCAAATATCAGTTGGATATACATATTTAGAAATATCGATATACGTATGATCAACATTAGATAGGTATTTTTGTACATTATTTTGCGCGACCAAATGCAGTTCTTCGGCCCGTTTCGCATCAGGCAATTTAAAAAATGCATTTAACGATTTTGTTTTCGTGGAACCGCCCGTCGGAATCGTCTTTTTACTTTCAAAGTATTCGAAAATGTATTCGCTATTGTTTAGATAGTAATTTTTATATGTTTGTTCATAATTTTTAATATTTGCATTTATCTCCTTCATTCGGTCGCGAATTTCCATTATCTCATCAATCGACGACTTTGCAGGTTCTTTGGTAGGCGATGGCGGCGACACTTGATCGATCGAAGCATTATCGATGGTACTGGTACTGGTACCGCAATAGGATTGTTTTATTTGTGAAAGCCTCTCTTTTAATTCCCCCTTTTCCTTTTTAAGTCCAGGGATAACAATATCTTGAATATATTGATACTCGGTTTGTATTTCTTTATGTTTACTATCTAGTGTTGTTATACTTTTTTCATCAAGAATGATCTTTTTCGGCGGTTTATATTTAAACGAAGACATAGAAACAAGATGAAGACGAACGAGACGAACGAGACGAACGAGTGAATTCAACGAATAAATAATGAAAACTTTAGACAATATTACACTACTACTATTACTACTACCACCACCCAAGCCCCCTCAAATACGAATTGTATAATGGATGGAATACTTATTATGAATATAAATGTCAAAGAATCAAATATCGATTGATCAAAATTAGATGAATCAACCCTCGATGTGAATTAAAAGCGATTGAGTTATAAAGAGATTTAGTAATAATTATTTAATTCGTATTTGAATCATCTTTTCGATTTGAGTATCCGTATTTAGGAAAAATGCATTTCGTGCAAAATTACATAAAATGTGTATTTCCGTAAAAGTGTGTATTTTTACGGAAAATGTGTATTTTTCCGTTTTTTTTTTCTTGCTCAATAGTATAACAAGCATTTTACAATGGGAGGAGGACTTATGCAACTTGTCGCCTATGGCGCACAAGACGTTTACCTGACTGGCAACCCCCAGATTACTTTCTGGAAGGTTTCTTACAAGCGTCACACCAACTTCGCTATGGAGTCTATCGAGCAGACTTTTAACGGCCAGGCCGATTTCGGTCGTCGCGTGACCTGCACCATTTCTCGTAATGGTGATTTGGCTTACCGCACTTACCTTCAGGTCACTCTGCCCGAGATCGGTCAGACCCTGAAGAAGACCGATGACCGCGGTGTTTATGCCCGTTGGCTCGACTTCCCAGGTGAGCAGCTGATTTCCCAGGTTGAGGTTGAGATCGGTGGCCAGCGCATTGATCGCCAGTACGGTGACTGGATGCACATCTGGAACCAGCTTACTATGTCCACTGAGCAGCAGCGCGGCTACTTCAAGATGATCGGCAACACCACCCAGCTGACCTTCATCACTGACCCCCTGTTCAACGCCATCGATGGCCCTTGCGATGCTAACGCCCCTCGTCAGGTTTGCGCTCCCCGTAACGCTCTCCCCGAGACCACCCTTTACGTCCCCCTTCAGTTCTGGTTCTGCCGTAACCCCGGTCTGGCCCTTCCCCTCATTGCTCTTCAGTACCACGAGGTGAAGATCAACCTTGACATCCGCCCCATCGAGGAGTGCTTGTTCGCCATCTCCACTCTGAGCTCTGCCGCCCTCACCGGGTCTGCTTCGTTCAAGACTGTCGCTGCTTACAACCAGTCCCTCGTCGCTGCATCTCTCTATGTCGACTACGTCTTCCTGGACACTGATGAGCGCAGGCGTATGGCCCAGAACCCCCACGAGTACCTCATCGAGCAGCTCCAGTTCACCGGTGATGAGTCCGTCGGTTCCTCTTCCAACAAGATCAAGCTCAACTTTAACCACCCCGTTAAGGAGCTTATCTGGGTTGTTCAGCCCGACAAGAACGTTGACTACTGCTCTTCCCTCGAGGCGGGCACTGTTCTCAACCGTCTCCTCGGCGCCCAGCCCTTCAACTACACCGACGCCGTCGATGCTCTCCCCAACGCCATCCACGCCTTCGGCTCCCAGGCCAGCGTTGCCGGCTCCACCACCTCTTACATCGATGCCTCCGGTCTCTTCAACGATGCCGGTGCCAACGATGTTTACACCACTGGAACCACTTGGTGGAATATTGACACCACTACTGGCGCCACACACGACCTCCCCCATTTTTCCAATATGGGCGGCTACGCGTCCGGTGTCTCTGATGCCGGCACCTTCGTGCTCACCGAGACTTCCCTCGATATGCATTGCTGGGGTGAGAACCCAGTCGTGACTGCTAAGCTCCAGCTTAACGGCCAGGACCGCTTCTCTGAGCGTGAGGGCACCTACTTTGACCTCGTGCAGCCTTGGCAGCACCACACTCGCGCCCCAGACACCGGAATCAACCTGTATTCCTTCGCTCTGAGGCCCGAGGAGCACCAGCCTTCCGGCTCGTGCAACTTCTCTCGTATTGATAACGCAACCCTGCAGCTTGTTCTCTCCAACGCCACCGTTGAGGGTACCAACACTGCCAAGGTTCGCGTGTATGCCGTGAATTACAACGTTCTTCGTGTGATGTCCGGTATGGGAGGCCTGGAACATGTATTAATGGCGATGTTGATGTTCATCCTATTAGTTTCGAACCAGGGCCGAAAAGTGTCCTCCTGTAATCATTTGAGCTCTGATTACAGAAAACGAGTTGCGTCCTCAGTATCATGTTTTTAATGATATAACCAGACCAGACACTAGTGATTCCGACGATGATAAGTCGGAGTTGCGACACACCTTGTTGTTCTGGGAAGCCTTTAGAGCTCAAAGTACCAAGCGTGTATCCGAAAGGAACACGTGGCCAAGAGTAGAAACTTGGGTATGGTAATAATCTTTGAGATTAGGTGATCAGCATACTTACGATCTAAGGGCGCTAAGCAAAGCCTATGATCGGGTGCCAGAGACTGAACCGGTGTGGGTCGTTGATGAAGGTGTAAGCAACCTGAGACGGTCTATGATACAGTCCGGCCCCTAGTGAAAATTAGGGGAGAATCCGTGCGTATTCTAATTGAAATTTTAGTATATGTTTCCATTATATAAGCATCAATTTCTATTTTATGTTTATCGCAAGATAAATATAAAAAATTAGTCATTTCGTATTACTTTCACACTATAGTCATTGACATTCAATCACAATCATAAAACAACTCCACGATTTCAACCGTCTTCTCTGTAGCGTTGTCCGGGTTCGTCCAGTATTCCACTTGTTCGTGCAACCTCTCCAAGCGCGACTCCCATTCTTTTTCTTTTGATTTCTTGACTATACAAATACCATTCCCATTCACACCCCAGCACGAAGTAACGCTGTTACCGTCTTCGTCTGTATACTCGTCGGGATTAAACCGAATGAATACAATTGGTTTGTGGCCCACATCTTGTGACAACTCCATTATTCGTTTATTTTCACAGGAGCAGTCATAGTTGATGTGTTGATTTTCATCCACTTCCATAAGAACGATTTGATATCCTAAGTCAAGCATCAAATCGGGCCGACGACGCGAACAGCCATCCGTTATCTTTTTATCTGCAACCCAACTGAAATCAGGGAAATGTGATGTGATGTATTCAACAACACAGCGTTCTTTGTTTTTGTAGTTACGAGAGACGGGCTTGTCGGGGAACATATGTATGAAACAATGAACGCAGTAACCGTCGTATTTATCGACATAAGCATATATATTACACCATTCATTCCGGCAAGTTTTATTTTTGATATCTTTCATATTGGGGAGTTTATGACTATAACAATACAAAGCAGTTTTTTCATTCGCATAATTATAATTTGGGATTATAGTACACCCTTCATGTATGCATCTTTTACTTTTGACATTTATCATATCGTCAAGTTTATGAATACCACATAAAATTGGTTTCGTTTCAGATTTGTAATTATATGATGGTCGTGTTCTACAGTCTGGGTAAATACATAGTTTATTTATTATATCAGACATTCCTTGTAATTTATGCTTTTTACAATACAAACCTTTTTTTTCTCCGTGATAATTGCAAGAAGCAATTGTTTTGCATCCTTGATGAATACATCTTCGGTTTCTTACATCAACCATGTTTTCAAGGCGATGAGAAGAACAATATAACGCATTTGTCATTCCTTCATAGTTATATGTAGGTCTTATTTTACACCCAGAATAAATACACGGTTTATCCTTGACATTAATCATAGATTCCTCTTTATGAAGATTACAGTATAAAAGCTTAATTTCTCCTTCATAATTATAGATTGGGTATTTCTCACACCTCACCCCATCCTGATCCACAAAAGCACACTTCGACATATTTTCACCCTACTTATAAATCCACCCCACCTAATTTAATTTCAATTTTAACCCCTAAAAAAAATTGAAATTGTTTATTTAATTTCACCCTAATCCATACCCGCGACACTTTCGTTCCGCGACATATTCATTCCGCGACACTTTCGTTCCGCGACATATTCATTCCGCGATGCTGCACTTCCAAGAACAACACAAACACATCTGTGACAAATATGCTGCATCCGCCGCCCCCGCCGCCTCCGTGACTTTCAAACCAGGCCACACAAAGGCACTAGGCCGCACTGCACACCAAGAAAAAAATCCAATGTGGGAAATCGCAAACCCCCACACCGGCGAAATCACATCGGTCATAATGTATTGCGAACCAAACGAATACTGTGAATTATGCCCGACAAGCTATCAAAAAATACTGGAGTACGAGGCAAAACACAACAAAGGCGAAAAGGTTACCTGGTATAAAACCGCGAACGGGTATATCTCGTGCCACAATAATGTCTTCATCCATCAAGTTATTATGGAAACGTGGGGAAATGGAAAAGGCACGAGCATTGTAAGTGTCGATCACCTTGACCGAAATCCCCTGAACAATCGATACGCCAATTTGCGCGTTGCGACGATGCAAGAACAACAAAAGAACAGCAAAGGAACTGCCGATGACGGAAGCAAACGTGAGAGAAAACACAACGCTCGCGCACTACCTGACGGAATCACCCAAGATATGCTGAAGAAATACGTCGTTTATTATTTTGAATGGTTAGATAAAGAGCACACACGGTCGAGAGAATTCTTCAAGGTTGAAAAGCACCCCAAACTTGAAAAACCGTGGATGTCAAGCAAATCCGAAAAAGTATCACTTCTTGACAAATTAAAATCAGCGAACGATGTCGTCAGCAATTTGGAAAAGGGTGTCTTCCCTGAGGATACCGCACCCGCGGCAGTGTTGCCGAAGTATTTCTCACTCGTCATTGTGCGCGAAAAACCGCACTTGGTATATGAGAGACGAAGACCAGATGACGGTGTTCGTGAAGGAATTCGAATGGTATTACCTGAAAATTATATAATAGAAAATGAAATCGCGAAGTTGAAGCAAAAAATAGACGCAAAATACGGGGCTGCGGCGATGGATTGAACCCCCTACATCCCCTTCACCATCCCCATCCCAACCATCCGCCACAGAACAACTGAAATGACACTTCCGACGATAAAACCGTTGCCGGCAGCCTCCAATGTCTTTCCAAATAAGAAATATGCAATGACCGGAAATAACAGGTAGGTCAGCACGGCGTAAAACGCCATAACACCGGTGTATTTTGTTATGTTGAAATTCATATTGTTATGTAGTATACAAATATTATAATTTTTACTTAAGGAAACGCTGCTCTAAACGTAAAATACAATACCACTAAGGTGCTTACGATTGTAGTCATAGAAATATATTTCACATACGTTTCATCCTGTAAAAAGAACCGAATGCTTAATAGACTAAACGGGCTCAGTATTATTACCACAAAAGCACCTATAATATAAATGAAATAGCCACGCGGATTCACAGTCGTGGTCGTAGATCCACTCCGAGATAAATGATAATAAAATGGAGCCAACATCCAGTATAAAAGCACGAAGCTTGCGATGAAAGAAAGCAAATACTCAACATATACCGTCGAAATGTCAATGTGTGGAATCGCAACAATCGTATGGTTCATTTGAATCACCATTAACACAACAAGAAGAACACCCGCTAGTAAGGATGGAATAACTTGAAACACGTTCGTCCAGTTTGTTTTTAACATTATAAAAAATACAATATACATATTATTATATTTTTATTTACAATACATACGGCAGTAAATACTCCTCTAATTTTTCATACCGAATCATCGTCTTCGTCTTCGTCATCGCTGTGTCTGCTCCGACGACTTTCACGACGTCCGCCGCTGGTGGAACGCAGCATCCGCAATGGTCTTCATTGGCCTGGTCTATTTTGATCCGAATAATCTTTGGGTCGTATTGAATTCCCCAGCGACCCAATACGACCGACGACGCCGCCGACGCCGCCGACGAGGTACGAGACACAAATCCTTTGATAAACGACGACAACATCGCGGCAATAATACGTATCCAACTATTCACGAAGATCGATTCAATTTTATCCGACGTGTCCATTCCTTACGCCGCCCGTATTTACAATGCTGGCGTTGAGAGAAGCCGCGTGGGCGCCTGCAGTTGATACTGCGTTTGTATTTCATCGACCAACGGTGAGCGGGCATCTTGACTATATAATATAATATAATATAATATGATATGATATGATAATACTAAATATTCGGGTGTATATTTTGGTAATTATAAACCCGCGTCACAACTCCAACAACAACCCCTCAATACTATCCAAGTCCGTCAAAAATCGCGGATACCGGCTGTGAAACTCGCGCATTTTTCGCCAGCATTCAGGATATGAACTGTCGAGGAGTTCTTCGGTGACGTCAGACCATTCATTTACGACAAGACAAGGAAACGCTGCATAAAGCCGGTCGAATACGCTATTTGTGCGAAGAACGATCGGAATTGATTTTAAGTATACCGATTCATAAAACCGGTGTGTATCTACACCACAACCGCGCGGTGCTAATGTGTATTTGCTTTTACGCATAATAGAATATACGATTTCGGGAGGAACGTGAAAGCCCATAACAGTATTACGTGGGTATTGATTTTCAACATTTAAATTTACTACAAATGGTTTATCATTAAGTAAATTATAACATATTTTGCGAATCGGATGTGTCCATAAAGCAAAACACAAAACACACGTATGTTCGCGTGATGTCGCAGGATCCTCATCTATGCTGCATTGAGCACCTTCTTCTAATAATGAATGCTGATAATAACCGCCGCGATGCATATTTACAATACTTCCACAATCTCGGATTCCAATCGGCATAATATGAACATTTGGTAAATCATATATATTATTTTGAACGAATACACGAATCGCAACAGAATGAATCGCTTTTATTATATCAAAAGAAGCAATTGGTTCGTACAAGATATAGAAATTAACTTTGATATCGCGCGCTTTAAGTATAGATACTATCATATGAATGGGAACGCTTGATTCTCCAACAGAAATGAATATTTTATCACCGTGTTTCAGTTGCGCGACATAATCAACGTGATCGTGAATCCCTATATCGATACGATTTGTGTAACATAAATCACTACGAAGTGCAAATCCAATTGCCGAAAATTTGAATATAAGTTGATTATTTAGCTGTGTTTTACTCGCAGTAATGTGATCCATAATGTAGCGGTATAATGGTATAAAATCCAATATTTTTATATCGGTTTCGTATATAATATTATAGTAGCTGAGGTTTATATTGTTATTCTATTGCATTGTATCATTGGTTATTATGTCGCAGACACTCGACCACACTCTCGACCACCCTCTCGACCACCCTCTCGACCACCCTCTCGACAATATTCGTGGTTGTAAGCGCGAGAGAAAGCGTAATGCACAGGCATTGCCACCGGGTTTAACGCACGAAATGATGAACAAATATGTTGTGTATTACCGTGAAACATTCGAGCAAAATGGAAAAACAAAGATGCGAGAATATTTTAAGGTGGAAGGACATCCAAAATTGTTGAAAATAAGCGCAAAACCGTGGATTAGTACAAAATCCGGGAAGGTATATTTGGCAGAGAAACTGGGTGATGCAAATCAAGTCGTGGTAGATTTAGAAAATAATATCTATCCATCATCACATTATAATGCAGAAACGAATGACAATGTATTAGAATTAGAATTAAAATCGGCATCAACTGAAGAGACAAGTTCAGTATCCAGAAAGGCTGAACAAATCAAAAAGTGGTCGAAATTGCTGCCGAAATACGTTTCAATTCGTGATGTTCGAGAGATTCATCCGAACCCGAATCCGAATCCCCGTGATTATTTCAATATAACATTTGATAAAAAAGATACAACGAATATGTTTAGATGGACTGCAAGTCATCGGTTTTGTATTCAAGGCACCAGTACCAGTACCACTACCAGTGCGACCATCGACGACGTGTCACTTATTTCTCACGAAATACAAAAACTTCGAGAGAAAATAATACTGAAATATGGTATGGATATGCTGTCTATTTCGTAGGTTACATTAGAGCCAATCACCAGACATTCCATCCAAAACAGCTTCACCGCCACTTATCACGGTTTCTGCGCCGTCAGTTATTGCGCCGAGAACATTGTGATGCTCGATATCATTATATGTATCAATGCCGTGGGAAATGGCGGATGCAGCGTTTCCAATAACGGAGTTTCCGGCAAGGTGAGAAACCACGCCTAAACCTTCCTGCACGATGTGCTCGGTGACGTGAATATGAAAGTGCATTGTTGTAAATTCGTTACGTGAATAATAATAATACGATATAAACTTTAATATGTATATAATATAACTAAATATTATTATTATTATTATTATTATTATTATCGTTGAATGTCGGATATTATAAGCCGTTATACTGTTTCGTTTAGCGATGAACAATTTTGTATTGTAGATTCAGGTTCGGGTGA
>Ga0214921_10012282_pt1 | contig 10260 bp, 7 predicted proteins | sample LL1505_MetaG_FD_177992 | JGI IMG/M metagenome (GOLD analysis project Ga0214921, IMG submission 177992) | Freshwater microbial communities from Lake Lanier, Atlanta, Georgia, United States - LL-1505 | ecosystem: Environmental > Aquatic > Freshwater > Lake | place: USA: Georgia | collected 2015-05-28
TGAAATATGTGGTGCCCGGCCAGATGTCGGATGGTCTGCGCGTGATCAAAGACGGGCTTTCCGACGGGGATCGCGTGGTGGTCAACGGATTGATGCGGGTGCGGCCGGGGATCAAGGTCACGCCAAGCGAAGCGGCGAGTGCGCAAACACCCACACCTGCGCGCTAGGGGAGAGAGCCATGCATATCTCCCGTTTTTTCATCGACCGTCCGATTTTCTCCGGTGTGATCTCGATTTTGATCATTATTCTGGGTGCGGTGGCGTTTTTGCGGCTGCCGATTGCCCAATATCCTGAAATCGCGCCGCCGATCATCAATGTGTCGGGCCAATATCCCGGTGCCAGCGCGGATGTGGTGGCCTCCACCGTCGTCGCCCCGATCGAGCAGCAGATCAACGGCGTGGAGAACATGCTCTATGTCTCCTCCAATTCGTCGGGGGATGGCCGCTTTTCGATTCAGGTGACTTTCGATCTCGGCACCAATCTGGATACCGCACAGGTGCAGATCCAGAACCGTGTCGGCATTGCCGCGCCGCGCCTGCCTGCCGATGTCCGCAATCTGGGCGTAACGGTGACCAAGAGTTCGCCCGATCTGATGATGGTTGTCCATCTGATCTCGCCCGATAAATCCCGCGACAATCTGTTTATTTCGAACTATGCGACACTGGAAATCACCGATGCCCTGACCCGCGTTGACGGGGTGGGATCGCTGACGGTGTTCGGTTCTCGCGATTATGCGATGCGGGTCTGGCTTGATCCCGACCGCTTGCAATCGATGGGCATGACTTCGGGCGATGTGCTGCTGGCCTTGCAGGGACAGAATATTCAGGTCGCCTCGGGCGTTTTGAACCAGCCGCCGGTGGCCAATCCCGGTGCTTTCCAGATTGCCGTGCAGACTTTGGGCCGCCTTTCCGACCCCAAACAGTTCGGCGAGGTTGTGGTCAAGCAAACCGCCGGGGCGCTGGTCCGCATCAAGGATGTGGCGAGAGTCGAATTGGCAGCCCTTGATTATTCGTCCAACTCCTATCTCGATACCGATCCCGCTGTGGCGATGGCTGTGTTCCAGCGCCCCGGATCGAATGCTTTGGCGACCGCCAAGCAGATCCGCCAGACCATGAACGATCTCTCGAAACGTTTTCCGGCGGGCGTACAATACAAGATTGTTTATGATCCGACCGTGTTCATCCAGCAATCGGTGGAAGCGGTGCAGGAAACCGTGTTCGAGGCGATCTTGCTGGTCGTGTTCGTGGTCGTGTTGTTCTTGCAGCGTTGGCGGGCCGCAATTATTCCGCTGGTGGCGATACCCGTGTCGCTGGTCGGCACGTTTTTCCTGATGTCGCTATTTGGGTTCTCCCTCAACAATCTGACCCTGTTCGGGCTGGTGCTGGCGGTGGGGATTGTGGTCGATGATGCGATTGTGGTGGTCGAGAATGTCGAGCGCAATATTGCAGCGGGCCTGAGCCCCTACGAGGCCTCCGTGCGCTCGATGGAGGAGGTGGGGGCTGCCCTTGTCGCGATTTCGCTGGTCTTGTGCGCGGTGTTTATTCCGTCCTCGTTCATTACCGGCATTTCGGGGCAGTTTTACCGGCAATTCGCTCTGACCATCACCGGTGCCACGGTGTTTTCGCTGATCGTTTCACTCACCCTGTCGCCCGCTCTGTGCGCCTTGCTGTTGAAACCCCATCATGACGGGGTGCCGACCCGCTGGTGGCAGCATCCGTTGCAGGCCTTTTTCAACCGCTTCAATGTCGGTTTCGACAAGCTTGCCGGAGGTTATGGCTGGCTCGTGCAGCGCGTGGTCCGGCTGTCGGCTTTGATGCTGGTCGCCTATGTCGCGATTATCGGTCTCGGGCTGAACGAGTTCCGCAAAGTGCCAACCGGCTTTATTCCGCCGGTGGATCGCGGCTATCTGATCGTGGTGGCACAATTGCCGCCTGGTGCCGCCTTGGCGCGCACCGATGCCGTGCAACGCCGCATTGTCGATATCGCACTGAAAGTGCCCGGTGTGATCGGTGCGGTCAATATTGTCGGCCTGTCGGGGGCCAGCTTTACCAATGCACCCAATGCGGGCGCGGCGTTTCTGGCCCTTGATACATTCGACAAGAGAGCGAAAGATCCGCGCCAATCGGCGCAGGCGATCCAGCGCGAATTGTTCCGGCAGTTTGCCGGTATTCAGGAAGCTCAGGTTTTCGTTGTTGTTCCGCCCTCGGTGGCGGGGATCGGCAATGCCGGCGGCTTCCGCATGATGGTGGAAGATCGGGCGGGGCAGGGACCGGCGGCTTTGCAGGCGGCCACCCGTGCCATGATGGCGCGCGCCGCCCAGACGCAGGGTGTTGCACAGGTGTTCTCGATCTTTGAAAACTCGACACCGCAACTCTATCTCGATATCGACCGCGAGAAGGCCCAGTTGCTTGGCGTCAATGTGCCCGATGTCTTCGCTGCTTTGCAGACATATCTCGGCTCGTCCTATGTCAATGATTTCAACCTGTTCGGACGCACCTTCCGCGTGTCGGCACAGGCGCAGGACAGCGCGCGTCTGGAACCCAAGGATGTCTTGTCGATCCGTGTGCGCAATTCTTCGGGTGACACTGTGCCGCTTGGCTCCTTCACTACCGTCGAGAACCGCTCCGGCCCCTATCGCGTGCCGCGTTATAACCTCTATCCCGCCGCCGAACTCGATGGCAGCGCCGCACCCGGCTTCTCGCAGGGCGAGGCGATGCAGATCATGGAAAAGCTGGCCGCCGAAGTCCTGCCCGACGGTTTCGCAACCGAATGGACAACTTTGGCCTTCCAGCAACAACGGGCCGGCAATACCGCCGTTTTTGCCTTCATTCTGGCGGTGGTCTTCGTGTTTCTGGTGCTTGCCGCCCAGTTTGAAAGCCTGACTTTGCCGCTGGCGGTGATTTTGATCGTGCCGATGTGTCTCATCGCTTCGATTGTCGGAGTGATACTGCGCGGCTTCGACAACAACATTCTGACCCAGGTCGGGTTTATCGTGTTGATCGGTCTGGCCGCCAAAAACGCCATTCTGATCGTCGAATTTGCCAAACAGCTGGAAGATCAGGGCATGGACCGTTTTGCGGCGGCCGTTGAATCGGCCCGCTTGCGCTTGCGCCCGATCCTGATGACCTCTCTGGCCTTCGTGTTCGGCGTTGCGCCGATGGTCTGGGCTGTGGGTGCGGGAGCGGAATTGCGCCAGTCGCTCGGCACGGCGGTGTTTTCCGGCATGATAGGAGTCACCTTGTTCGGTCTGGTGTTCACGCCGGTTTTTTATGTGGTGTGCCGCTGGCTGGCGGTTCGCACCAAACAATCCTAAGCATAGTATCGTTTTTGGTGTTATTTTGTGCAGACCGTCCAATTGCGCAGCCCAAACGCAGATATGAGTGCTGATGCGGAGTGGTTGTCATTTGGCTTTGTTTTGATTGAATGCTGATTGAATAGGGCGAAACAAAGAAAATTGCATGTTTTTTGGCCGAGCCTCTTTACAACCTATGATTGAATATTGTTAATGGCCATCGATAATTTGCTTTCAGCGGGTCGAATTGGTTCCGTTGATTTCGGCAATGTCAAGTCGGGGGACTTTGATCAATTTTGGACTCTCGAAGGGTCTTGAAGTTGTCGCCTGCAATATGGCCGGTGTTGCCTGTTGCCGGGGTGATCCCTTCCCGTTGTCGTGTCACTGCGAATTGATATTCGCAGGGTTTTTTGTGTTTCGTTGGGGCCTCAATTTCGGGTTCTAGTCGTGGCGTGTAAGGTTAGAGTTTAAGGAGAGTTCGAGTGGAAGCCTATCGAGACAATGTTGAACATCCTAGCTGGATTCATCGTGTTTTTCACGATCCGTCCTATGATTTGTTTAGAAAATGGCACAGCATCATTAATCTGTTCATTTATTTGTCGTGTATTGCAATTGCCCTTGAATCTGTTGAAGAGCTTGAAAAAGCTTATCATCGTGAATTCATGATGTTTGAATGGTTTTCGGTCATTCTCTTCACTCTTGATTATCTCGGCAATATTTTCACATCCAAGAACAGGTTGCGCTATATCTTCAGCTTCTGGGGTATGGTTGATCTGCTGTCGATCCTTCCAACCTATCTGATGTTGCTCAATTTCACGGGCGTGAAGGCTACCAAGATCCTGCGGATCCTGCGCGTCATCCGCGTGTTGCGTGTGTTGAAGCTGGCCCGTGCGGCCTTGCAGGATATCAATTCGGCCAAAGAAGGCACCTCAAATCCGATCGTGGCCAATCTGCGCATCTATTTCATCGCTTTGTTCTCGATCCTGATGATTTCTTCGACCTTGATGTATCATGTCGAAGGTGACCTCTATTCGGCCGCGCACATAGCCGAAGGTCAGGCTATTCTGGATGCTTCGCTGGTGAAAGACGGCAAGGAAGCGGGTTCCGAGACGTTCATGCCGACAGATCCGATTTCAGGCAATCCAATCCCCGAAGACAAGCGGTTCTACACCTCCATTCCCACAGCGATGTGGTGGTGCATTGTGACACTCACCACGACCGGTTACGGCGATATGTATCCTGTTACGGTCGGCGGACGGATTGTTGCCGGTATCACGATGTTCCTCGGCTTGGTGCTGTTCGGTATGTTGATGAATATCGTCGGCAAAACCCTGATGGTGCTGCTGTTTGGTGAAGCTGTCGGCCACGAGCATGAGAAGGATCATCAACCCCACCCCCATGAGCACCATGCTGATGGTGACCGCATCAAGGCAGCTGTCTATCTGCTGCTTGAAGAAGGCGTGATCAACTCCAATCAGGCTGAAAAGATGTCTGTGATGAGCGCAGCGGAACTGTCAATGCGCCTCGACCAGCATTGATTGTGGCTCTTAACAAACAAGAAAAAAGCCCCGCAAGGGGCTTTTTTTATGGGCGTTGTCAGGTGTCAGGCCGGACGCATGGTCAGGCCGCCATCGACGCACAGGCTGACGCCTGTCTTGTCGGAGGACACATCGCTTGCCAAAACCACGGCTGCATGGGCCATGTCCATACCGGTAAACAACATGCGTTATTCGGAGCGTAGACTTCAAATGCCTCTTGGTCCAAACAGGATCACCAGCGCACCGGCCACGCACAGGCTTGCACCGATCACATCCCAGCGGTCGGGGGTTTGGCCTTCCATCCCCCACAGCCAGATGAGAGAAGCGACGATGTAAATGCCGCCATAGCCCGCATAGGCGCGTCCTGCGAAATCGCTGTCGATGCGGGTCAGCAGCCAGGCAAAACCGGCCAGACTCAACAGGCCGGGGATCAGCAATAACGGGCTTTGGCCCAGCCGCAGCCATGCCCAAAAGGCGAAACATCCGGCGATTTCCGCCAGAGCCGCCAAAACCGTGATGCCGAATGTTGACATAGATGCTTGACCCGTTCGCCCGTTACAGGCTGACGGGACTGCCTCAGTTGGTCAAGCGGTTGATGCCGTCCAGTGCTGCGGTTTTGTAACATTCAGCCAGTGTCGGATAGTTGAACACCGCATCGGCGAGATAGTCGATGGTCCCTTCATGCGCCATCACGGCCTGTCCGATATGGATCAGTTCGCTCGCCCCTTCACCCAGAATATGCACACCCAGCAGCTTGCGGGTGGTCGGGCAGAACACCAGCTTCAACAGGCCGGTCATGTCGCCGATGATCTGGCCGCGGGCGATTTCGCGATAATTGGCCTTGCCGATCTCATAGGGCGTGCCGGAGGCGGTCAACTCGTCCTCGTTTTTGCCGATCGCCGAAATTTCCGGCACGGTATAGATGCCATAGGGGAACAGACCGATTTCGTGCTCGTGCTCCTCGCGCACGCCGAAGGCATGGCGCGCGGCCGCGCGGCCCTGTTCCATCGAGGTGGAGGCCAGAGACGGGAAACCGATCACATCGCCGACCGCATAGATGTTGGAGGCGCTGGTCTGGTAATGCTGGTTGATGATGATCTTGCCGCGCTCGTCGAGTTTCACGCCAGCTTTGCCCAGATCGAGACCAGCCGTCGCGCCGGTGCGGCCAATGGCGTAGAGGGCGGCATCGGCATGCAGCATTTTGCCGCTTTTCAAGCCCACTTCCACCTGTGTGCGTTCGCCGGACGGCCCTAGGTTCTGAACCAGTTTCACGCCGGCCACTTCCTCGCCCAGCCGCATGGTGACGCGGTTTTGCTGGGCAATATAGGTCAGAGCCGCCGAGATTTCGTGATCAAGGAACGGCAGCAAAGTCGGCCGCTTGTCGATGATGGTGACGCGCACACCGAGTGCCGCGAACATCGTGGCATATTCGACCCCGATCACCCCGGCACCGATGACAATCAGCGAACGCGGGATCGAGCGCAACTGCAAAATATCATCGCTGACCATGATGCGCTGGCCGTCAAAGGTAATATGCGGATCACGCGCCGCATTGGTGCCGCAGGCAATCACCACCTTGTCGGTCTGGATGATGTGTTCTTCCTCGGAGCCGTCTTCGAGCCGGATATGGTTGGCATCGACAAAGCATGCGGTAGCCTCGATCAGTTGCACTTTGTTGCGGGCCAGCTGGCCGCGGATCACGTCGATTTCGCCGCGCACCACATGTTCGACCCGAAACAGCAAATCCTCGATCTTGATATCGTTGCGCACGGTGTAGGAAGTGCCGTAGATGCCGCGCTCGCGGAAACCCGACAGATGCAGAACGGATTCGCGGAAGGTTTTCGACGGGATCGTGCCGGTATTGACGCAGACTCCGCCGACCACGCGTTGTTTTTCGATCACGGCAACATGTTTGCCCAGCTTTGCCGCCTGAATGGCCGCTCTTTGACCCGAAGGGCCGGAACCGATGACAACGAGATCATATTTCATGGCTGTAAAACTTCTCTGATGCAATTTAAGGTTGCGTCAATCCTTTGCCGCCATGCCGGCAAAAGTCAATCGGACAGATGGGCAGATCAGGTTCGGGGCGATGGACTAGCTTGCGTCTTCAAGCGTGCGTCGCAACCGGCGGATCATTTTGGCGCGGCTGTTGGCATCGGGCAAATTGCCGATCGCCTCGTTGAGATCGAGCACCAGTTTCGACAGGTCGTTGTTCCAGTCGATCCGGCCCAGTTGTTCGGGCATCAGGCGGGCAGGGGTGTCGCTTTTGGTCTGCACGGCATGGCCGTCTGCCAGATCGAACACATCATCGAGGTCGGGGATCACCACGGGCACATTCGGCATGGCCTTGGCGAGGGTCGCGGCCATGGCTTCAAAGGCCTCTTCTTCGCCATGGACGAGAAAAATAGATCCTTTGATGGTGCCGCGCTGTTTGATCCAGCGCAACAATTCGGGTGCATCGGCATGGCCGGAATAGAGATCCATGATGCTGATATGGGCTTTGACCTCGATTTCACTGCCCATCATCCGCACCCGATGCGCGCCGTCCTGAAGCACGCGGCCCAGAGTGCCGTTGGCCTGATAGCCGACCAATAGAATGGTACCGTCCGTCCGCCACAGCCAGTCTTTCAGATGGTGGCGGATTCGTCCGGCCTCGCACATGCCGCTTGCCGAGATGATGATGTGAAATCCGCCGATTTTGGAAATCGCTTTGCTCTGTTCGGTGGTCTCGGTAAAGCGGACATAATTGCTGTTCATGGCGCGCATCAGCGCATCGCCGTTTTTATATTCGGAGGCGTGTTTGGCAAACACCGCGCTGGCTCTGGTGGCCAAGGGCGAGTCGATGAAAATCGGGCAGGAGGCAAGCGCGCCGGATTCAATCAATGCGACAATATCAACCAGCAATTCCTGTGTGCGTTCGACTGCAAACGAGGGGATCAGCAAGGCCCCTTTGCGGTGCTGGGCGGCGGTGATTTCGGCCAGCAGGATTTTGCGGCGGGCGTCTTCGGTGATTTCTTGGCGGTCAGTGTCGCCATAGGTGGTTTCGCAAATCAGATGGTCGATCTCTGTCGGCGCTTCCGGTTCGTCCTCAAGCAGTTTGTAATCAGGGCCGATATCGCCGGAAAACAACAGGCGGGTGATTTCCGGTGTAGCGGACGGATCGGTAATCTCGACCTCGACCGAGGACGAACCCAGCAAATGTCCGGCATTCCAGTACCGGGCACGGACCTGATCGGTGATGGATACCCATTCGCCGTAGGATACAGCGTGAAATTGCCCCAAGCTGGCGGTGGCATCATCGACCGTATAAATCGCTTCAACCTCTTTGCGGCCCCGCTGCGCGTTGCGGCGGTTGAGCTGCTGGACTTCCATCTCCTGGATATGTCCCGAATCCGGCAGCATGATCGAACACAGATCGACCGTAGCGGCGGTGGCATAGATGGGGCCGGTGAAACCGTGTTTGGTCAGTTTGGGCACAAGGCCGGAATGGTCGATATGCGCATGCGTCAGGATCATCGCGTCAATCGAGGCCGCAGAGAAAGGGAAATCACGATAGTTCAGTTCGCGCTCGGTTTTCGAGCCCTGCACCATGCCGCAATCAACCAGCACCTTTTGGCCGCCGGCTTCGATCAGGAAACAGGATCCCGTGACAGCCCGACAAGCTCCGTGAAAGTGCAAACGCATGGTGAACCCTTTCAACAACATCAGCAAGTACGGCTTGATGATGTCAGGCTAGCATAGCGTTAGAGGATCGCCTATCAGACATTCGGTCCAGTTATTCTCGCCAGTTACTCAGATCCTGCAGACCTTGGCTTGCCAGAGGGGCAAACCCTCAATTACACTTGTATGGTTGATGCCTTGTTGGGATATTGCCAGACGGGAGCGCGTAATGACCTGTTCCATATTTCGGTTGGATCACTCCAAATATTCTCTTGCTTTGGTCCTGTGCGCGGCTGCTTTCTGGCTGGCTTTGTCAGGTCCGGCCAGGTCGGACGCGATTGACGGCACTTGGTGCAGCGTTCAGGAGGCGAGGATGTTGACTATCCAGGGATCACAATTGATCGTCGATCGTTCTGTCAGCACCGGACAATACAGCCGCCACAATTTCATTGCCGATTGGCCGGTACCCACGGCGCAAGATTCCGAGAAAGGCATGCGCATCCATTTGCGTTTGATGGGCGAGACCACCATGATCGGTGTCAAAATCCGTGCCAATGGCGAAACAAGCGCGCCTGAAACATGGCATCGCTGTCAGCCAGTGACCTAGTTTCGCTGGTATTTGCGGTAGATGTCGATCTGCCAGTGGCCATAGAGCGTTTTGACGATATCTGCGTAATTGGGCAGCAAGCTTTCATCGTCATATTTGAGCTTCTGGTCGATGACATCGAGCGCGTTGATTTCGGCAAGATAGGTACCGAGATCCTTTTTCAGATGATAGAAATCATCCTTGTTGTCGGTTTCCACCACTCGGTCGATGGTGTTGGAAAATTCCCGCATCACAATATTGAAATCACTCAACCTGACATTGGCAGCAAACAGGGGTTGTGGCAGGCATTCCGTCATCACCTGGGGCTTTTTGATACCTTCGACAAAGTAAACAGCCATGGGTTGATCGGCCAGTTGTGGAAAAATCGTGTAAAGAATTTTGGGAAGAAACGGATAGTCGATAATGGCAAGAATACGGGCATGGGTATGATCCAGAATTCTTGTATAATCATCGGGCGTCAATTTGGCTGCATAAACAAATAAATAGGTATGCCCCCGTTGCGGTTTGATGATGTAACTTGCCATAGCCAGATGCCTTTTAATCCTGATCCGGTCACCCATGCTCGGACTCAACAGTCCTCACATATACAAGATGTTGCAAAAATACATAAATACTTAAGAATGGAATGGTTAATGCCTGTTTGGCAGGCAAGACTAGGTCAGATGAAGGGTTTGTGACGTGTGATCGCATCATTTGGGTTGTGTGCTGTCCGGGATGCATGGCTGTCAGAACCCCTGTCGGGGATCTTGCGGCTTGTGTTCGGGCCAAATGAACGGCAGGCTATTTCCCTCTGTGTGGCAACGGGATCGGACCCCTCGTGCAATCTCTTCTTGAAGGCTTGAAAGCCAATGCCGCCTTGCGCGGGATCTTGCTGATGTGTACGGCAGCGATCTTGTTTCCGTTCATGAACGGCACAGCCAAATATCTGGGTACCAAATATCCGATGGAAGAAGTGATCTGGATCCGGATCCTGTCACATCTGGTGTTTGTGAGTTTTCTGTTCGTGCCCCGATACGGGTGGGGCATCGTGCGCAGCAAGCGTCTGAAAACCCAACTGTCGGCCTCGACCATGCTGTTCTTGTCGACCTATCTGTTTTTCAAGTCGGTAGACATTATTCAGCTGGCCGAAGCGACAGCCATTACTTTTGTCGGCCCCTTGATGG
>Ga0214921_10012283_pt1 | contig 10260 bp, 11 predicted proteins | sample LL1505_MetaG_FD_177992 | JGI IMG/M metagenome (GOLD analysis project Ga0214921, IMG submission 177992) | Freshwater microbial communities from Lake Lanier, Atlanta, Georgia, United States - LL-1505 | ecosystem: Environmental > Aquatic > Freshwater > Lake | place: USA: Georgia | collected...
GGAGGCCCGCCAAGCAAAACGTGGCCATGGATGGCCCGTTTTGCGTGAAGTCAGTGCCAGCGTTTCAGCCAGCCGCGGCGCCAGAAGATGGTCACCATCCCGACGGTCGTCGCCACCATGATCGCGGCGGCGACTAGGCCGCCGTACCGAAACCGCAGCAGGGGCATGTTCCAGGGGGAATTCGTGTCGAAGTTCATGCCGTAGTAGCCGGTGATGAAGGTGAGCGGCATGAAGATGGTGGCGATCACCGTCAGCAACTTCATCACGTCGTTCATCCGGTTGTTGAGGCTGGCCAGATAGATGTCGCGAAGATCCGCACCGATCTCGCGATAGCTTTCCATGAGGTCGAGCAGTTCCATCGTGTGGTCGTAGCAATCCCGGAAGTGCGTTCTCGCGTGATCCCCCACGAACGGCGTCTGCTCACGGCCAAGCGCGTGGAGCACATCGCGAGTCGGCCAGAGTGCGCGGCGAAGCGTCATCAGGTCGTTCCGCACATCATGAATCCGCACGAGAGAGTCGCGGCTGGGGTTGTTCAGCGCCTCTTCTTCGAGCAGCTCGAGCCGGTCGCCAAACTGTTCCAACACGGGAAAATAGTCATCGACAACCTGATCGAGCAGCAGGGCGCAGAGGGCGTCGGCGCCAAGGTGGCCGATCCTGGTGCGGCCATGGCGGATCCGCTGCCTGACTCCTTCAAAGCCATCCTGCACAAGCCGATCGCGGAACGTAATCAGGTAACGGTCGCCCAGAAAGAGGCAGACTGGGTCGGTGACGATCGCGTCACCGTCAAATCTCGCCATTCTCGCCGCCACGAGCACCTGATGACCAAAGACCTCGACCTTGGGCCGCTCATCCGGAGTCGTGGCATCTTCGAGGGCCAACTCGCCAATTTGAAACACGTCGCCGATCATTCGGATCGACTCGACGTCGTCGAGTCCTTCGACGTCGATCCAGACCACCGGCCACTTCTCGCGGGCGATCGCCAGTTCCTCCGGCCGCAGAACGATCGTCTCCTGACAGGTATCTCCATCGCAGCCCAGCAGGCGAAGGGTCGCGGCGGGTTGCCGCGATGTCACGACCGACCCGATGGTCATGGCCGATTCTCCGCGGCGATGGCGACGGCGACGACGGTTTTTGCGATTGGCCATAGGACGGCTCACCCCAGATGGTTCCTGCAGGAGATGCCTGTGATGGCACCCTTGGATGGCACCCTCGATCCTCTCTCGGAAAGCAGCGGCTATCCTAGAGCCTTCAACCGCTCTTCAGGAATGTCCCCCGATTTTTCCATAGGCTACCTCCATGACGCCCACTCAACCTTCCCACAAGAACGACTCTGGCTCGCCCGTCGGCGAGGGAATAGCCTGGGCGTCTCGGATCATCGCCATCGGTCTCGCGATGTTCCTCCCGGGAGTGATCGGCGGTTGGCTGGACGCACGGTGGGGCACGCGGTTTCTGGGACCGGCGGGGCTCGTGCTGGGATTGATCACCTCCCTGTCATGGCTGGTACAGCTCGACGGGAGAAAGCGACGATGACCAGCCCACCACGGTTCTCGGAGTTCGGCTGGACCCTGTTCGGCGCTGGCGTGCTGGCTGCCGTACTCGCCGCAGCCGCCGGCGTGACGATTGCCGGGGGGGCTGATCACCCTCGGCTGCGCGAGGCGGTCGGCTTCGCGGCGGCCGTTTGTCTTGTCGGCTCCTGCGGGGGCTGGCTCATCGCCCGGTGGCCGATCGCCAACCCAGCCCTTGGAGTCGCCAAGGGTTTGGGGGCCGTGACGCTGCGGCTTTTCCTCCCTCTGATCGCTCTGGGCTGGCTCCTGACGTGGGGCAGCCGACTGGAGGAGGGGGGGGCCGCTCAGTTCCTCCTAAATTTTTACCTGCTGCTCCTTGCCACCGACATTCTCCTGCACATCATAGGGAGCCGGAATCATCGCGGGTTTGGCGGTAAAAAAACGGTGAATTGACGGAAACAGTCCCTTTCATCCACACTCTGCGTCCCTTGGTGAAACGATGCGCCGTCGGGAAACCGCCGGCAGCCAAGGATTCCAGCCGCCAGCAATTCACCTTCCAAACACCCGGCCCCACAGCACCAAGCCTCGATGTCTGATCACAACCCGATCTATCACCTGAAAGACAGCTACTTCTTCGAAGTGCCGAAGCCGATGTGGCGGCAGGGCTGGCAGACGCTCAACGATGTGCCGCAGTTCCTGCGGGATGGCCGCCCTGACATCACCGATGTCGCTGAATTCAATGAGGCGATGGACGGAAAGGTCCTTATTCCGCAGCCGTTTGGGACGCTCGACAGCCTCTTCGCGATGAAGTCGGGATTCGGCATCTCGAAGTACATGATTCTGGAACTGGTGCTCGCCGGCATCCTCACCCTGTTGTTCACACGGGTTGCCGCAAAGCTTCGGACGGGAGCCGCGCCGAAGGGGGCTTTCGCCAACCTGTTTGAGTCGATGATCCTCTTCGTCCGCGACCAGATCGCCCGGCCGGCGATCGACAGCCACGACCATCACGACGATCACTCGCACGACGTCCACGCCGATGACGGCCATTCCCATGGTGACGTCGCCGCGGCGGCCCATGCTGTCCGCGAGCATCACGACGGCGACCGCTTTGTGCCACTGCTGCTGACGCTCTTCTTCTTCGTGCTCGGCTGCAATCTGCTCGGCATGGTGCCCTGGGCAGGCTCGCCCACGGCGTCGTTCTCCGTCACTCTCGCCCTCGCGGGCGTGACCCTTGCCACTGTCGTCGTGGCCGGGATGGCAAAGTTCGGCTTCCTCGGGTTCTTCGGCAACCAGGTGCCGTCGATGGACCTGCCGCTGCCGCTGGCGATCCTGCTCAAGCCGATGATCTTCGCCATTGAAATGCTCGGCCTTCTGATCAAGCATATGATTCTTGCCGTGCGACTATTGGCCAACATGGTCGCGGGCCACCTCGTGCTGCTCGGCATCATGGGGCTGATCACGACCGCGGCGACATACTCGATGGGCATGTGGGCCACGGTCACGGGAATCAGCGTCGTGAGTTGCACGCTCTTCAGCGTGCTCGAACTCTTCGTTGCCTTCCTGCAGGCCTACATTTTCACGTTTCTTTCGGCGCTTTTCATCGGGGCATCCGTTCACCAGCATTGAACGGCCCGCTCCAGAATCGCCGGGATTTCCGTACACCCAGAATTTCCGTAGAACTTCGGTCACCGTTTTCCCAGTTTTTTCGTTTTCCACGCCGGACCTTCGTCCGGTCCCTCGTTTTCCAAGGAGCTTGATCCCGTGATGATCCGATCCCTTACTTCCTTCCGTACGCTCTCGACCCTCGCTGCCGTTCTCGTCACCGTGCTGTGCGCCGACATGGCCAGCGCCCAAGAGGCCACAGGTGGCCGTTCGCTCATCGACCTGACCGCCCCCTTCAGCGTCGGCCTCGTGGTCATCGGTGCCGCCTATGGCATCAGCAAGCTCGCCTCTGCGGCCTATGAGAGCATGGCCCGTCAGCCGGAAGTCTCGGGCAGCATCCAGACCGCGATGATCATCGCGGCCGCTCTCATCGAAGGCTTCACTTTCTACGCGCTGTTCATCTGCTCGACGAAGTGAGGCACTGTCCTCGCAGGATTCCTACGGGCCGATACAGGCCTGCGGATCCTGCACGCTAGAGTTCCGTGGCTGCAGGCGGGGAGTGACACCGCTCCCCGCCTGCCCCGGGTGCTCTGGTTTTTCGGCTGCCAGAAACATTATTCGGTCCCGATGCCTGATTTATGTTGCGGAGACAGACCTTGAACCAGCCTCATCCCAGTCGCTTTGCCCACCTGATGCCGTCGCTACGGATCGCCGCCATGGCTGTGCTCCTATGTGGCCTTCTGCCGTGTGGAATCCTGGCTGGCGGATCAGCCTCCGCAGCCGACGACCAGCATGCATCTGGCGACCATGCCGAGCATGGTGATCATGGTGAGCATGGTGATCATGGGCATCTGCCGGAGATCGGCCACAACCCACCGGCTGGCACAACACAGAAGGATTTTGAGAGCCCGGCGTGGTTCCAGACTGACCTTGCCGTCTGGTCGTTCGCCGTCTTCCTTGGTCTGTTCGGGCTCCTGACGAAGTTTGCCTGGAAGCCGATCATGGATGGGCTGGAGAAGCGCGAGCAAGGCATCGCCGACACGATCGCTGCCACCCAGGCCGCAAACGAAGACGCCAAGCGGATGTTGGCGTCGTACGAGCGGCGGTTGGCCGAGGCGACTGACGAGGTCCGCGGCATGTTGGAGGAGGCTCGTCGTGATGCCGATGCCACGCGACAGTCGATCGTTGCCGAGGCCCGTAAGGCGGCCGAGGACGAGAAGGCTCGGGCCCGTCACGAAATCGGGCTCGCGAAGGATGAAGCGCTCGCTGCGATTGCCGATCGGGCAGGGGATCTAGCCGTCGAGGTCGCGGGCAAGTTTCTGCGGGAGAAGCTCGGCCGTGATGACCAAGCCAGGCTCGTCCGCGACTCGGTGGCAAGCCTGGGCACGAACCCGAGCGTGAACTGAGGCACCATTTCCAATGAACAACACACCTCACGATCACCACAGCGCCCCGAAGACGGCCGATCATGCCGCCAGCCCCACCGACATCGGCGTGGAACGGCTGTCGAAGGTGTATGCGCAGGCGATCATCGAGGCGGCCGACAGGAAGCAGTGCCGCCGCGAGGTGCTCGAGGAACTCCGTTCGATCGTTCGTGACGTGCTGCCGCGCGTACCGAAGGCTGCGATCGTCTTCGACTCGCCGAAGGTGACGCCGGACGAGAAGTCGTCCATCATCAACCGGATCTGCGCCGGTCGCGTCCACCCGACGACCCTCCACTCGCTGCATGTGCTGGCCCGACACGGACGGCTCGGCATTCTGGCCCAGGTGGTCGCTGCCGCTGAGCGGCACGCCGACGAACTGGATGGCCGCCGACAGGCCACGTTCACCACGGCAGTGCCACTCGACCCAGCCGAGATGAGCCAGATCGTGGCCACAGTCGAAAAATCCGTCGGCGGCAGCCTGTCTCCGACTTTCATCGTCAATCCCGAACTGATCGGCGGCCTCATCGTGCGGGTCGCCGACACCGTCTATGACCATTCCGTCGCCACGAGCCTTGTGCGGCTCAGGGCCCGACTGAAGCAGAGGAGCATTCATGAAATTCAATACGGACGAGATCGCCTCGGTACTGCGTGAGGAGATTGACCGGTTCGAGTCGGGCATCGACGTGCGCGAAGTGGGTCGCGTGCTCGAGGTCGGCGACGGCATCGCGCGTGTGTGGGGCCTCTCCGGCGTCATGGCCGGCGAAATGGTCGAATTTCCCGGCGGCGTGACCGGCCTGGCATTCAACCTCGAGGAAAATTCCGTCGGCGTGATCATCCTCGGCGACTACCTGAAGGTGACCGAAGGCGACGAGGTGCGGAGCACCGGCAAACTCCTCAGCGTGCCGGTGGGCGATGCGGTGATCGGCCGCGTGCTCGATCCACTCGGCAATCCGCTCGACGGCAAGGGTCCGGTCGTGACCGAGCACCGGCGCCCCGTCGAAACGCTCGCCCCCGGCGTGGCCGACCGGCAGCCGGTGCGCGAACCGCTGCAGACCGGCATCAAGGCGATCGACGCCATGACCCCGATCGGTCGTGGCCAGCGTGAGTTGATCATCGGTGACCGCAAGACCGGCAAGACGGCCATCGGCATCGATGCGATCATCAACCAGAAGAACAGCGGCGTGAAGTGCTTCTACGTCGCTGTCGGACAAAAGGATTCATCGGTGGCCGTGGCCATCGACATCCTGCGGAAGTATGGCGCGATGGACTACACCACGGTGATCGTGTCGGGGGCCAGCACGGCTGCTCCGTTGCAATACATCGCCCCCTACTCGGGCACGGCGATGGCTGAACACTTCATGTACAACGGCGAGCACGCGTTGATCGTCTATGACGATCTCTCGAAGCAAGCCACCGCCTACCGCCAGCTTTCGCTCCTCATGCGGCGGCCGCCGGGACGCGAGGCCTACCCGGGCGACGTGTTCTACGCTCACAGCCGCCTTCTGGAGCGGTCGGCGAAGCTCTCGAAGGAGAAGGGGGGCGGATCGCTCACCTCGCTGCCGATCATCGAGACGCTCGAGGGCGAGGTTTCGGCCTACATTCCGACCAACGTGATCTCGATCACCGACGGCCAGATCTACCTGCAGCCCGACCTGTTCTTCGCCGGCCAGAGGCCGGCCATGAACGTCGGCATCTCGGTCTCTCGCGTGGGCGGTGCCGCGCAGACCAAGGCCATGAAGAAGGTCGCCGGCGGCCTGCGTCTCGACCTGGCGAGCTTCCGGGAACTGGAGGCCTTTGCCCAACTCGGCACCGACCTCGACGCGGCCACCCAGTCGCGACTGGATCGCGGCTATCGGATGGTCGAACTGCTCAAGCAGGGCCAGTATCAGCCGATGGACGTGGTCGATCAGGTGCTCTCGATCTACGCCGGCACCCGCGGGCACTTGGACGCGGTGAAGCGTGAAGAGGTTGCCGATTGGGAGAAGGGTTTCCTGACCTTCATCCGCGATCAGGTCCCAGAGCTTCGGGCGAAGATCGAACAGACGAAGGAGTTCGACGCCGAGTCGGAGCGGCAGTTGGAGGCGGCCATCGCGGAGTTCAAGCGGCAGTGGGCTGCAAAGGGCAGCCCGCGGGTGCTGGCGGGAGCTGCGAAGTAACACACGCCGGGCGTGGCGTCCCGACAACTCCCACGTTCGACAGATGACGAGACCGATTCACGAGACAGGTCACACGTTCGTTCCCGACTGAAGGTTTGACAGCATGGCCAAGGCAAGAGCACTCGATCGACGCAGGCGTTCCGTCCGGAACATCCGCAAGATCACGCGCACGATGGAGCTGATCGCCACCGCGCGATTCAAAAAGGCGATGGACCGGTCGGTGGCCGCGCGGGACTACACAAAGCAGCTCGTGAAGATCCTGGAAAACATCGCGAGCACTGGCGCCGACGTGGTCCATCCGTTGCTCGATGTCCGCCCCACGACACGCACGGCGGTGCTGGTGCTCTCCGGAAATCGCGGTCTCTGCGGCGGCTACAACTCCAACATCGTGCGGCAATCCGTGGCGATCCTCGGGCAGTGGAAGAGCGAACGGGTCGATGCAGATGTGGCGGTGTCTGGAAAGCGTGGCATCTCGGCACTCAAGTTCCGCGGCATCGACATCGACCAACGGTTCACCGAGTTCGAGGACAAGCCGTCGTTCGATGCCGTGATGCCGATCGGCCGAGCCTATCTCGACGCCTACGCAGCCGGGAAGATTGACCGTCTCGACGTCGTCTACACCCGGTTTCACAGCATCGCCAGACAGGAAGCAGTCACCGAGATGCTCCTGCCGCTGAAGGCGCCGGAGACCGCCGGCACTGCGACGGCGGGAGCCGTGGGCGGGGCAGGGGCGCCGACCCAACTCGCGTCGCAGGAATACGACTTCTATCCTTCGGCCGAAAGCATTCTCGAAGAGATCCTGCCGGCCAGCTTTCTGTCACGGCTCTTCAAGTGCTTCCTGGATGCCGCCGTCAGCGAGCAGGTGGCCCGCATGGTGGCCATGAAGGCCGCCAGTGAGAATGCCGCCGGCCTCATCAAGAACCTTTCACGACGATACAACCGGGCCCGACAGTCGCAGATCACCGGCGAAATCATGGAGATCCTCGGCGGCGTCGAGGCACTCAAGCAATAACCCCGCACGACCACACGGCTTGAACGCCGACGGCGAAGCCGACCTTTCAGATCCATCACCTCCCTCATTTTCAAACGTCACAAAAACAGGAACCATCATGGCGACGGCGACCAAGGCAGCAGGCAGGAACATCGGACACGTCACGCAGGTGATTGGGTCGACCTTCGACGTCGAATTCGCCGAGGACGGCATCCCGGCGATCTACAACGCCGTCCGCATCGACAGCGAGAAAAAGGGCGTCTCGCTCCACTTGGTCGGCGAGGTGCAGCAGCACCTTGGTGGCGGAAAGGTGCGATGCGTGGCGCTTGGCAGTACCGACGGGCTCATTCGGGGCGCCGACGTCGTCGACAGCGGAGGCCCGCTTTCCGTGCCGGTGGGACCGGCCACGCTGGGTCGGGTTTTCAACCTCCTCGGCGAGCCGATCGATAATCGTGGCGAGGTGAAGACCGCGGAACGCTGGCCGATCCACCGGGATCCGCCGCCGGTCACTGAACTGTCGACGAAGACGGAGCTCTTCGAGACCGGCATCAAGGTGATCGATCTCCTCACGCCGTTCGTTCGCGGCGGCAAGGCTGGCCTCTTCGGCGGTGCCGGCCTGGGCAAGACGGTCATCCTCACCGAACTCATCGCCCGTATCGCCAGCGCCCACGGCGGCTACTCGGTGTTTGCCGGCGTCGGCGAGCGAACACGTGAAGGCACCGATCTCTGGCTCGAGATGCAGGAAGCCAAGATCGGCGATACCGGCCGCAGCGTCATCGAGCAGACCTGCATGGTGTTCGGTCAGATGAACGAACCGCCGGGAGCTCGTCTCCGCGTGGCCCTCTCCGCACTCACGATGGCGGAATATTTCCGCGACACCACCGGTGCCGACACGCTGCTCTTCGTCGATAACATCTTCCGCTTTTCCCAGGCGGGCAGCGAAGTGAGTGCCCTCTTGGGCCGTATGCCGAGCGCCGTGGGCTACCAGCCCACGCTGGCCACCGAAATGGGAGCGCTCCAGGAACGGATCACCTCGACCTCGAAGGGTGCCATCACGTCGGTGCAGGCGGTCTACGTGCCTGCCGACGACCCGACCGACCCGGCCCCGGCGACGGCATTCGGCAATCTCGACGCCTTCCTTTATCTGGAGCGTTCCATCTCCGAGAAGGGCATCTATCCGGCCGTTGATCCGCTCGCCTCGTCGAGCCGCATCCTTGACCCGCAGTATGTGGGCGAGCGGCACTACAAGATCGCCCGCCGCGTGCAGCGGACCCTGCAGCGCTACCGCGAACTGCAGGACATCATCGCCATCCTCGGTGTCGATGAACTCTCCGAAGAGGACAAACTGGTCGTGCACCGGGCCCGCCGCATGGAACGATTCCTGTCGCAGCCGTTTCTGGTGGCGGAAGTGTTTACCGGCAAGCCGGGTGAGATCACGAGCCTCGCCGACACGATCCGGTCATTCGAGGAGATCGCCGACGGCAAGTGGGATCACCTGCCGGAGCCGGCCTTCATGTACGTGGGCCCGATCGAGCAGGCCGAGGAGCAGGCCAAGAAGATGGCGGCAAAAGGCTGAGCAACTGAGCTGATGAACTGACCGCGGAGCGGACATTCGGTCATGCTCCTGCGAAACGCCCCCCGGGAAAGCACCTTCGATGGCTGACGCAACACACACAGGGACTGGATCAGGGACCGGCCGCGGCGACGACGGCAGTGGTGTCCGCTGCGTGATCGTGACCCCGGAGATGACCAGCCTCGACACGCGAGCCAGGTTCGTCACGCTGCCACTGTTTGATGGTCAGCGAGGCGTCGGCCGGGGCCATTCACCCTTCATCGGCCGACTTGGCGCGGGTGAGGTTCGGATCACAGGAGAGCAGGGCGGATCGCCTGATGCCGTACGTCGCGTATTCGTCGAGGGCGGGTTCGTAGAGGTCGGCCACAACGCCGTCACCGTCATCACGCAACGGGCCATTCCCGCCGAGACCATCGACCTGACTCAGGCCCGCGCAGAATTCGACAAGATCCGGGGCACAACCGCCACGGGCGATGACGCGATCACGGCCAAGATGCAGGCAGAAGCCACCGCCCGCGAGGTCGTTCGCATCGCCGAACGCAGCCGGTAGCTTAGATCTGGTAATCCGACTCAGGCTGCGGCGATTCGCCCCGCATGCGGAGCTTTGGACGCTCCAGCACGACCGTGGTGTGGGGCTCGACCGATCGGGTCAGCCAGACGTTGCTGCCGATCACAGAATCATGGCCGATCCGGGTCGCGCCGCCCAGAACCGTGGCGTTGGCATAGATCACCACCCCGTGCTCGATCGTCGGATGACGCTTCGTGCCTCGCACGAGATGCCCCTCCGCATCGGTCTGAAACGAGAGCGCTCCGAGGGTCACGCCCTGATAGAGCTTCACGCGGCTACCGATCTCGCACGTCTCTCCGATCACCACACCGGTGCCATGATCGATGAAGAAGTGGTCGCCGATCGTCGCCCCAGGATGGATGTCGATGCCCGTCCTCGCGTGAGCCCATTCGGCCATCATGCGAGGGATCAGTGGCACCTCCAAACGGTGAAGCAGGTGTG
>Ga0214921_10012284_pt1 | contig 10259 bp, 21 predicted proteins | sample LL1505_MetaG_FD_177992 | JGI IMG/M metagenome (GOLD analysis project Ga0214921, IMG submission 177992) | Freshwater microbial communities from Lake Lanier, Atlanta, Georgia, United States - LL-1505 | ecosystem: Environmental > Aquatic > Freshwater > Lake | place: USA: Georgia | collected...
GGAGATAACGTCACTCTAACAGTGAAGTTGATCAGCCCAGTTGCTATGGACAAAGGCCTAAAGTTCGCTATCCGTGAAGGCGGAAGAACAGTTGGCGCTGGTGTTGTTGCTAATATTAAGAAGTAATATTGATGTATAGGCTTCGGGTAAATGCCCGAATCCTAAGCTGTTTTTTATAATAGGTTAATGATGAATAATCAGAAAATTAGAATTAGATTGAAGTCTTTTGATCATAAGTTGCTAGACCAAGCAACGCGTGAAATTGTTCAGACAGTAAAACGCACTGGCGCTGATGTAAGTGGACCTGTACCTTTGCCTCGCGAAATCAAAGGATTCACTGTTAACAGATCCCCGCATGTTAATAAAAAATCAAGAGAGCAGTTTGAAATTCGCACTCAAAAAAGACTGATTATTATTAGCTATCCTACACCACAAACGGTAGATGCATTAATGAAAGTCGACCTAGCCGCTGGCGTTGATGTTGAAATTAAACTAGTGGAGGCTTCAAAATGAGAACAGGTTTAATTGCTGAAAAGCTCGGTATGAGCTCGGGTTTTAACGAAAAAGGCGAAAGAGTTCCCGTGACTCTGCTCAAAGTAGAAGATTGCCAGGTAGTAGCTCATCGTACAGTCGAGAGAGATGGTTATTCTGCATTAGTCGTAGGCGCCAAAAATGCAAAACTTCACAGAGTTAGCAAGCCAATGCGCACAGTTTTTGCTAAAGCAAAACTCGAGCCAAAAGCGCGCTTAAGAGAATTTAGAATCACAGACGATGCTTATATAGAAGTCGGTTCAAGCCTAACCCCAGAGCTTTTTAGGGCCGGTCAGCTTGTAGATGTATGTGGTACAAGCGTAGGTAAAGGCTTTGCTGGAGCTATGAAAAGACATAATTTTGGCGGGCTCGAAGCAAGCCATGGTGTTTCCGTATCTCATAGATCTCACGGCTCTACCGGTGGATGTCAAGATCCAGGTCGCGTGTTCAAAAACAAAAAAATGGCTGGGCACCTAGGCGCTGAGCGTGTGACGATTCAAAATTTACAAGTTTTTGCCGTAGATGCAACGACTGGTGTGATAGTGATTAAAGGTGCTATTCCTGGATCCAAAGGATCGACAGTATACGTTACTGATGCGATCAAGAAAACTATAGCTGTTTAAAGGTGCTAGAAATGAAAACCAAAATATACAGTCTTGCCAAGCAACCGATTGGAGATTTAGATCTCAATACAGAAGTATTCGGTTTGGAAGTAAGGCAAGACATCATCAAGCTCGCGATAGACTGGCAACTTGCTAAAGCAAGAGCCGGCACTCATTTGACTAGAACGGTCTCTGAAGTATCGGGTACTACTAAAAAGCCTTTCAAACAAAAAGGTACTGGTAACGCTCGTCAAGGCTCGCTCAGATCTGCTCAGATGCGTGGGGGCGGGGTGGCTCACGGACCAGTTCTTAGGAGTCATGCTACTGCTTTGCCTAAAAAAGTTAGGAGGCTAGCTATGTGCCACGCCCTTAGCGCTAAGCTAGCTGAGGGTAAATTAATAGTTCTTGAAGATCTCAAATTACCTTCCGCAAAAACAAGCGCCGCAACTGCAGTGATGAAAAATTTTGAAGGTCGTAGTTTTTTTGTAGTAGATGGCTCTGAGCTAAATAAAGATTTTGCTCTGGCAACAAGAAATTTGCATAATATTGTTACAGTTCCTCAAATAGGCGCAAATGTATACGATATTGTAAAGCATGATGTAGTAATGCTAACTAAAGATGCTTTGACTGCTCTAGAAGCGAGGTTGACAAATGCTTAATTATAATTTATATGATGTGATCAGAAATCCGATCATCACAGAAAAATCAACGATGATATCAGAGCATCGCAAATATACTTTTGAAGTCGCTAAAGCGGCGGACAAGCCCTTGGTCAAAAAAGCCGTTGAAGCTATTTTTGGCGTAAAGGTAGAGAAAGTAAATATGTTAAATGTTAAGGGTAAGGTTAAAAGATTCAAGGGTAGGCTTGGCCGCACCTCTGATTTTAAAAAAGCCATTGTTACCTTGGAACAAAATCAAACAATAGATTTGGCTGGGGGAGTAAAATAAATGGCATTAAAATCCTTTAATCCTATCACCCCATCACTCAGAGAGCTAGTTCAAGTAGACAAGTCTGCTTTATGGAAAGGTAGGCCTCATAAGCCTCTGACCGAAGGTATACACAAGAGTGGTGGTCGTAATAATCAAGGCAGAACAACAATGTGGCATCGCGGTGGCGGTCATAAAAGACTCTACCGTACCATAGATTTCAAGCGTAACAAATTTGATGTTCATGCCATCGTTGAAAGACTTGAGTATGACCCTAACAGAACTGCTTTTATCGCTTTGGTAAAATATGAAGATGACAATAGTCATTCCTACATAATAGCGCCACAAAAGCTAAGCGTAGGTGATAAAATCATCTCAAGTGAATCTGCGGATATTAAGGTGGGTAATTGCTTATCCCTAAAGTCCATACCAGTTGGTACAGTTGTTCATAACGTTGAAATGAAACCAGGTAAAGGTGGCCAATTAGCGAGGTCAGCCGGTAGCTCAGTACAGTTAGCCGGTAAAGATTCTGGCTATGCTCAAATTAAGCTTCGTTCAGGCGAGCTTAGATTGGTACCACTAGAATGCCTTGCTACAATTGGAGCTGTATCAAATCAGGATCATCAAAACGTAAACTATGGTAAAGCTGGTAGAATGAGGTGGTTAGGTCGCCGTCCAGTTGTACGTGGCGTTGCTATGAATCCAGTAGATCATCCACATGGCGGCGGCGAGGGTAAGACTTCCGGTGGACGTCATCCAGTTACTCCTTGGGGTAAATCAACTAAAGGCAAAAAAACTCGTAGAAATAAATCTACCTCTAAATATATTATTAAGCGTAGGAAGTAAGGCATATTATGGCTCGTTCTGTTTGGAAAGGTCCGTTTGTAGACGGATATTTAATAAAAAAAGTACAAAAACTTGTGGAGGCTGGAGGATCTCAGATCATCCAAACTTGGTCTAGAAGATCTACCATCATCCCCTTGTTTGTAGGATTTACATTTGGCGTGCATAACGGCAATAAATTCATCCCAGTAGCTGTAAGCGAAGAGATGGTCGGTAGGAAGCTCGGAGAGTTTTCCCCTACTAGAACTTATCACGGTCATGGTGCCGATAAAAAAGCTAAGAAGAAGTAAATATGACTCAGAATAACAAAGGCTCAAGCCACGCAATTGCAAAATCAATAAGAGTGAGCCCAAGAAAGCTCAATCTCGTTGCTAGTTTCATTCGCAATATGAAAGCATCCGATGCTCTGGTTCAGCTATCCTTTTCAAAAAAAAGAATAGCTCTGGAAGTAAAAAAATGCCTGCAGTCTGCAGTTGCTAATGCAGAAAATAATTTTGGACTAGATATAGATAATTTAGTTGTAACTAATGCAACTGTCGGCAAAGCTCTGGTAATGAAAAGAGTAATGCCAAGAGCAAGAGGTAGGGCTGCTAGGATCAATAAGTTCTTTAGCAATTTGTATATTACAGTCACCGAAGTAGAGGAGAACTAGGATGGGACAAAAAGTTAATCCACACGGTTTCAGAGTTGGGCCGACCTTAATCAAAGGTTGGGATTCGGTATTATATGCTGAAAAAAACTATGGCGATCTATTGATTCAAGATTTGAAAATCAGAAAAATGATCTCCAAGAAGCATGAAGCAGCTGGTATTAGTAAAATTTTTATAGAACGTCCATCTAATAAAAGTGTTATTCTGAATATATATACCAGAAAGCCAGGCATGATTATTGGCAAAAGTGGCGGCGATATAGACTCTTTAAAGAAAGATGTTTTGAAGCTTACAAGTGGAGAAGTCTTTATCAATATCCATGAAATTAAAAAGCCAGATATTGATGCTCCTTTGGTCGCTCAAGGTATTGCTCTACAGCTAGAAAAAAGAATCGCATTCAGGCGCGCCATGAAAAAAGCGATGCAGGCTTGCATGAAGCAAGGCGCTAAGGGCATTAAAGTCGCTTGTGCTGGTCGTCTTGGCGGCGCTGAAATAGCCAGAACTGAATGGTATAGAGAGGGCAGGGTTCCTTTGCATACGCTCAGAGCCGATATAGATTATTCCACAGCTGAAGCTAATACCACTTATGGTGTTATTGGTGTAAAGGTTTGGGTATATAAAGGCGAAGTAGCTGAAACTAAAAAAAGAATCGCGGCATAATAAATCAAGTGGAGCTTAGCTCCGGCTGGTTTAAGCTAAAAGTAATTAATTTTGGTAAGTAAATAAAATGTTAGCTCCAAATAAACAGAAGTATCGCAAGGCTCACAAAGGCAGAGTTGGTACAAAAGCTAAAGCTGGAACAATGCTTGCTTTTGGATCATTCGGACTTAAGTCTATGGATAGCTCGCGCGTCACTGCTCGTCAGATCGAAGCGGCACGTCGTGCAGCTGTTCGTTGCATGAAAAGACAAGGCAAACTATGGATTAAAATATTTCCAGATCTACCTGTATCCAAGAAGCCTGCTGAGGTTAGAATGGGTAAGGGCAAGGGCTCCCCAGAGTTTTTTGCCGTAAGGGTTGCACCTGGCAGGATTATGTTTGAAGTAGACGGCGTTACGGAAGATGTAGCGCAACTAGCGCTAGAGCTTGCCAGCGCTAAATTACCAGTAAGAACAAAGATAGTAAGGCGCTATGAGTAAGAAAAAAGAAATACAAAAAGCACAAAAAACTGCTGATAGCCTAACAGGCCAGACTGTAGAAAAGTTAAATGAGCAGTTAGTGCTTTTCAAAAAAGAGCTATTTAATTTGCGCTTCCAAAAAAAGATGGGAGAGCTAAAAAATACTAGTAGGTTTGCTATAGTACGCAAAGAAGTTGCAAGGCTAAAAACCGAGCTAGTAAAAAGATCGAAGTTGGGAGATAAGTAATGCCGAAGAGAGTTTTAGCAGGAGTGGTTGTGTCTGACAAGGCCGACAAAACTGTGACAGTTAAGGTTGAGCGTAAGTTTAAACACCCTATGTATAAGAAGATTGTAAAGGTCTCTAAGAAATACGCCGCTCATGATCCAAATAATAAATATAAAACAGGCGACGCTATATCTATAATGGAAAGTCGTCCTATATCCAAAACAAAGGCTTGGGTAGTAGTAGAATAAAGTAATTTGCGCATAAAATCTTTGACATTCAGAAGATTTGCGTGTATTTTGTGGCCTCGCGTGAGGCGTGTTGTACTAAAATTTAAAATAAGTGATCACCCAAGTGTTAACTTAATTTTAAAATTTAGTCTAGTAATTTTTTGCTGTTGGTAATATATATGATTCAGATGCAAACCATTTTGGAGGTTGCTGATAACTCGGGCGCAAAGAAAGTTATGTGCGTTAAAGTTTTAGGCGGCTCACATCACATGATAGCAAATGTTGGTGATGTGATAGTAGTTTCGATTAAAGAAGCTATTCCCAACGGAAAAATTAAAAAAGGTGAAGTTCACCGCGCTTTGATTGTAAGAACTAAAACTGGCGTACGTCGTTCCGATGGTAGCGCTATAAAATTCGATACCAATGCGGTAGTGCTACTCAATAAACAAGGTGAGCCATTAGGTACGCGTGTCTTTGGCCCAGTTACTCGCGAACTGAGAATGAAGAAATTTGTAAAAATCGTATCTCTAGCAGAGGAAGTATTATAAATGATTAAGTTGAAAATACGCAAGGGTGATGAAGTTATAGTAGTCACTGGCAAAGATAGAGGAAAAAAAGGCAAAGTGCTCAAGGCCATGCCAGAAGCATCTAAGGTAGTTGTAGCTGGTATTAACCTTGTGAAAAAACACATGAAAGCAACCCAGCATCAAGACGGTGGTATTATACAAAAAGAACTACCTTTGCATATTTCTAATGTCGCCCACATTGACCCTAAAAGCGGTAAGGCAACAAAAGTAGCCATCAAGATACTTGAAGATGGTACAAAAGTCAGGGTAGCTAAGAGGTCTGGTGAGATTATTGGTAAGGAAGGTAAGAAATGATGCAGAGATTTGAGGAGCTATACAAAAGCTCAATTAAAAAGAGCTTAAAAGAGCAGTTTCAATATGCTAATCCCCACCAAATACCAAAGATCCAGAAGATCGTTATTAACATGGGTGTTGGTGAAGCGGTTGCCGACTCAAAAGTAATTGGCAATGCAGTAAACGACCTGACTGCAATTTCCGGCCAGAAGCCAGTGGTAATCTCAGCAAAGCAATCAGTTGCCTCCTTTAAATTAAGAGAAGGAATGAAAATTGGTTGCAAAGTTACTTTAAGAAACAGCAGAATGTATGATTTCTTGGAAAGATTAGTAATGACCGCCCTTCCTCGAGTTAAAGATTTCAAGGGTTTTTCTAAAAAAAGCTTTGATAGTCGTGGTAACTTTACTTTCGGTATCAAGGAACAGATAGTATTTCCAGAGATTAACTATGATAAAATCGATGTCATAAGAGGCATGGATATTACTCTTGTAACGAGCGCAAGGACAGATGCAGAGGCCCATGCCCTGCTTTCTGCTTTTCACTTGCCTTTTAATAATTGAATTGCATCTATAGGATAGATAATAATGGCAAAAAAAAGCTCAATAGAAAAAAATAATAAACGCAAGCGTTTGAATGCAAGTCTGCGCAATAAAAGGACCGCATTGAAAGCTCAAGTCTACAACAAAGAGATACCACTGGGTGAGAGATTCGGTTTAGTCATGAAACTTGCGGCTTTACCTAGAAATTCTGCCAGAACAAGAATCAGAAACAGATGCGAATTAACGGGCAGACCTCGTGGCTACTATAGAAAGTTTAAATTATCTAGAAATATGCTAAGAGAATTTGGTGGCAAGGGTTTGATACCTGGTCTTGTAAAGGCTAGCTGGTAAGCAGCAGTAATAAAAATAAGTACTAAAGAGTAAAGCTATGTCGATGACAGATAATATAGCAGATATGCTAACTAGAATAAGAAATGCTCAAAAGAGCAAGATGGTGAGTGTATTTGTGCCACATTCTAAAATGAAATGCGCAATTTTGGATGTATTAAAAGAAGAAGGTTACATATCTTCTTATACTGAGACCGCAGGCGCTTCAAATATTAAGGGTATAGAAGTTGATTTAAAATATTCAGCTCAAGGTAAGCCGGTTATTCAGGAAATTGAAAGAGTGTCAAAGCCGGGCAAGAGATCTTATACTCATGCTGGTATACAAGGTCACTACAATGGAATGGGTATATATATAATATCTACATCCAAAGGTGTCCTATCAGATAGGGCGGCTAATGCTCTTGGTATTGGCGGCGAAGTAATTTGTAAAGTATTTTAGGATATTATAATGTCAAGAGTAGGAAAATTACCAGTTCCAATCCCCAGCGGAGTGAAAGTAGAGCTACAAGGTCTAAATGTTGTTGTTACGGGCTCCAAAGGAACCCTTTCTAAAACCTTTGCTGGTATGATTAGCATAGAGCTAGTAGAAGGCTCAATCTTGGTCAAGCCACTAGACGACAGTAAGCAAGCTAGAGCGATGTGGGGAACTGCGCGTAATATTATAAATTGCATGGTAAAAGGCGTGCATCAGGGTTTCACCCAGGATTTAGAGGTCAATGGAGTTGGCTATAGGGCGGCTGTCAAAGGCCAGTATCTCAATCTTTCTCTTGGTAAGAGCCACAACACAAAGCTAGAGATTCCAAGTATCATAAAGGTTGAAGCCCCAAAGCAAAACTTACTGACTCTTTCGAGTGTAGATAAAGAAAAATTGGGACAATTTATTGCCATTATAATCAAGCAAAGACCACCTGAGCCTTATAAAGGCAAAGGTATTAAGCGTAGTGGCCAATATGTCGAAAGAAAAGAAGGCAAGAAAAACTAATAATTAGGCGGCGACTTATGCGTGGAGCAAAACGTAGATTTGAAATTAGACGTAATAGAACAAGAACGGCAATAAGCCAACTGTCTGACAGACCAAGACTTTCCGTTTTTAAATCTGGAAGACATGTATATGCGCAAGTTATAGATGATGCCAAGGGCATAACTATTGTTTGTGCTTCTACTTTGGAAAAAGATTTGAGACAAAGTAAAAAATCAAACTGCAATAAAGCATTGGCTGAGAAAATTGGTGCTTTGGTTGGATCTAGAGCTGCTGCTAAGGGTGTAACTAAAGTAGTATTCGACAAAGGTGGTTATAAATATCATGGCGTAGTTAAGGCTTTAGCTGATGCCGCAAGAAAAGAATTAGATTTCTAGAGGGTAAAAATGTCTGAGGCAAACAAACAAGATGCAGTAACAGAAACATTGGTTGGCGTGACCAGGGTTACAAAAGTAGTAAAAGGCGGAAGAAAATTCTCCTTCGCTGCTTGCGTTGTATCGGGCGACAAGTCTGGTTCTGTTGGATATGGTCATGGCAAAGCGAAAGAAGTAGGCGAGGCCAGAACAAAAGCTTCGCAGTCGGCTAAAAAAGCAATGGTTCAAATCCCTCTTTATCAAGGAAGAACAATACATCATGATATTATAGGCCACAGTGGAGCGGCTAGAGTTCTGCTTCGCAGAGCCAAGCCTGGTACGGGAATTATTGCGGGCGGAGCGATGCGCGCTATTTTTGATCACCTAGGTGTCCATGATATTGTTGCTAAGTCCCTTGGTTCATCGAATGTATACTCAATGATAGCCGCAACTTTTGATGCTCTTCAAAAATTATCCTCTCCAAAGTCTATTGCCGATAGAAGGGGTAAAATTATGACAGAGCTTTCTACAAAGCCAGCAAAAACAGTGGAAGAAAAAAAATAATTATTTGTGGCCTAAATGCGGCATAAAATAAAAGAGAATAATGAATGTCTAAGAAAAAAGAATCAAAAAAGACTGAAGTGGCTAAGATCAGAGTAACCCAAATAGGCAGCTCAATAGGCCGCAACAACGATCAAGAAAAGACTTTGATCGGGCTTGGCCTCAATAAGTTAAATAGAACTAGAGTGCTAGAAAATACTCCATCAGTCTATGGAATGATCAAAAAAGTGCATCACTTAGTAAAAGTAGAAGCTGCGGAATAATACCATTTCCAGCTCTTAAATATTGCGTCGTTACTCGTCGCTCACCTAGTAAGCATAGGCATCACTCTTCGAGCCTGGCACTATTTAATTCTGAAAATGGTATAAGGTATATAATATTATGAACACGATACAACTAAACGATTTTTTTAACCTACCAGGCGCCAAAAAGAAAGCAAAGCGTGTTGGACGTGGTATAGGTAGTGGCAAGGGTAAGACTTGCGGTGTTGGTGTTAAGGGTCAGAAGGCTCGTGCTGGTGTAGCTATTAAAGGCTTCGAAGGCGGTCAGATGCCAATGATTGCAAGACTTCCAAAAAGAGGCTTCAATTGCCCTTCAACAGAGTATTTTATTCCATTCAACTTCATCGATATTGCAAGACTAGTTGAAGATAAGAGAATAAAGGCTGGTGATACTATTGATAAAGCAATGCTAGTTAAATGCGGCGTTATTAAACCATCTGCCAAGAAAGTTAAATTACTTGCTAAAGGCGAGCTGGAGCTTAAATTGAACTTTGACCTAGATGCATATTCAGCTTCTGCAAGAGCTGCGGTGGAGAAATCTGGCGGCAAAATCATTGAAGTTGCTTAAGTTTAATATTTGTAGTTTTTATATAAAAAGCCATCCCATTCTATTTTGAGGTGGCTTTTTTATTATATCAGGTATATTTCATACCAGCTGCCCTCATGACCCTAGCCTTAAATTCGGGATCATTATAATAAAGAGATTTCATTAGCTTTATGGGTTGCTCGCCATCAACAAGCAATATCTGCTTATCCAAAGGCAGCGTAATAATCTCTCCCGCAGAAAACAATGATTCGCCATCGGTTCTATCGATAGCAAGCCCTGATATCATATGAGCAGTTTCTTGGTTATTAGTTGCAAAGACGATTTTGAATGTCGAGTTTGATAGCATTGTGTCGGTATAAACCTCGCCGCAACAGCCATTCATTTGCCCAAGATCTTGAGCTATCAAAAAGAGTCTAATTTTGTAGCCCCTGAAGTATGGCATAAAGCTTGCGAATGTATCCATTTCGCCAAGAGTATGGAACTCATCCATAAAGAATAAAACTCCATGAGCTTCATCGCTACCACGCATAAGCTGAGTTGCCGCGTGCTCATAAAAGAATCGCATAAGTGGTTGAAGCCTTCTTATATCTTCAGGATGGAGTCCGACATATAGCGTGATCTTACGTTTCTTAAAATCCGCTATATTGAAGTCTGATGCTGAGGTAGCA